>Ga0196970_1000184_pt1 | contig 95475 bp, 71 predicted proteins | sample S1v_513CmetaG_FD_148672 | JGI IMG/M metagenome (GOLD analysis project Ga0196970, IMG submission 148672) | Soil microbial communities from Anza Borrego desert, Southern California, United States - S1+v_5-13C | ecosystem: Environmental > Terrestrial > Soil > Desert | place: USA: California...
CATCGTTTGACGGCCTGGTGTGGTTCCGCAGCCAGGTGACGCTGAACGCCGAGCAGGCCCGCCAGGCCAAGGCGCTGGCAATCGGCAGTGCCGACGAGATCGATACGACCTGGGTCAACGGCCGCGCCATCGGCAGCAGCTACGGCGGCGAGGCGCGCGAATATCCGTTGCCGCCGGGTCTGCTGCATGCCGGCGACAATCTGGTCACGGTGAGCGTCGTCGATACCTATCGTGATGGTGGGCTGATCGGCCCGGCCACGGCGCAGGCGCTGATCCTCGCCGATGGCAGCCGCGTACCGCTGGGCCCGTGGCAGTACCGCGCGATGCCGGCCGACTTTGCTTCGCCGCCGCGTGCACCGTGGCAATCGGCGGCGGGCCTGACCACGCTGTACAACGGGATGATCGCGCCGCTGGCCGATTTCGGCCTGCGCGGCGCGCTGTGGTACCAGGGCGAATCCAATACCTTTGAAGCGCAGCGCTATGGGCAGCTGTTGCGCGCCTATCGCAGCGACCTGCGGCGCCAGTTCGGTGCCGGGCTGCCGTTGCTGATCGTGCAACTGGCCGGTTATGGCGCGCCGTCCAGCAAGCCGGTGGAGAGCGGGTGGGCCGAACTGCGCGAGCAGCAGCGCCAGGTGGCCGCGGAAGATCCGCGCTCCGGCCTGGTGGTGGCGGTGGACATCGGCGAGCGCACGGATATCCATCCGGCCAACAAGCAGGAGCTGGCGCGGCGCCTGGCCCGCGTCGCCCGCCATGTGGTGTATGGCGAAGCGTTGGCAGCGTCCGGCCCGGTGCCGACTGCCGCGAAGCGGCAGGGCGAGGCGGTGCTGCTGCAGTTTGGGCAGGTCGAGCAAGGACTGGTGGCCTACAGCGCCGCGCAGCCGATCGGCTTCGAGTTGTGCGGCACGGCCGCGGGCAGTTGCCAGTTCGCCAGCGCACGCATCGACGGCGAGCGCGTGTGGCTCGATGTTCCCGCCGGCGTGGACGCCAGCCGCGTGCGCTACTGCTGGGCCGACAGCCCGGTGTGCACTCTGTACGACGGCAATGGTCTGCCGGCCGGCCCGTTTGAAATCGACGTGCATTGATCACTCCACGGAATCCGCAGATGAACCCGCACACCGAATCCGCACCTCCCTCCGCACCCGCGCAGGGCAGCAGCCGCGACCGCGAGATCGTCGAGGCCAAGGTCATCGTGACCAGCCCCGGGCGCAATTTCGTCACCTTGAAGATCGTCACCCGCAGCGGCGTGGTCGGCTGGGGCGATGCCACGCTCAACGGACGCGAGCTGGCCGTGGCCGCGTACCTGCAGGAGCATGTGGTACCGAACCTGATCGGGCGCGATGCCGGGCGCATCGAAGACACCTGGCAGTTCCTGTATCGCGGCGCCTACTGGCGGCGCGGGCCGGTGACGATGACCGCCATTGCCGCGGTCGACGTGGCGCTGTGGGACATTCTCGGCAAGATGGCGGGCCTGCCGATCTACCAGTTGCTGGGCGGGCGCTCGCGCGAGGGCGCGCTGGTCTACGCGCATGCCAATGGCCGCGACATTGCCGAAGCCAGCGACGAGGTCGGCAAGTACCGCGAAATGGGTTTCCTGGCCATCCGCGCGCAATGCGGCGTGCCCGGAGTGAAGAAGGCCTATGGCATCTCCACCGCGGGCAAGCCGTACGAGCCGGCCGAAAGCGAGCTGCCGCTGGAGACGGTGTGGTCGACGCCGCGTTACCTGGATATTGCACCGCGCCTGTTCGAGCAGTTGCGTGCTGATCACGGCGACGAGATCGAACTGCTGCACGACGTGCACCACCGGCTCACGCCGATCGAGGCGGCGCGCCTGGCGCGCAGCCTGGAGCCTTACCGCCTGTTCTGGATGGAGGACGCCACCCCGGCGGAGAACCAGCAATCGTTCGAGCTGATCCGCCAGCATTCGGTGACGCCGCTGGCAGTGGGCGAGGTGTTCAACTCGATCTGGGACTGCAAGCACCTGATCGAGAAGCAGCTGATCGACTACATCCGCACCACGCTGGTTCATGGTGGCGGCATCACCCATGTGCGCCGCCTGGCCGACTTCGCCGCGCTGTACCAGGTGCGCACCGGCTTCCATGGCGCCACCGACCTGTCGCCGGTGTGCATGGGCGCGGCCCTGCATTTCGACACCTGGGTACCGAACTTCGGCATCCAGGAATACATGTTCCACAGCGAACAGATGCTGGAGGTGTTCCCGCACGACTACAGTTTTCGCGACGGCCGCCTGCATGTGGGTGACAGCGCCGGCCACGGTGTGTCGCTGGACGAGAAACTTGCCGCGCGCTATCCGTACGTGCCGCGCCAGCTGCCGGTCGCGCGGCTGGAAGACGGCGCGATGTGGGACTGGTGATCACCATGCGCGCCTGGACGTTCAGTTCCTCCTGCGCCGTGCTGTCGATGCGCTGCGTCCTCGGGCTGGGCCTGGGCCTGGGGCTGGGGCTGGCAATCGCGCCCGCGCCCGCGGCCACGCCTGCCGCGCCTGTCGCCTTTGACGACTTCCGCTATCGAGGCGATGACCCCGCTTTTGCCGCGCCACTGCCGCCGGCGCACTACCGCAACCCGGTGCTGAGCGGCTTCTTCCCCGATCCGGCGGTGACGCGGGTCGGCGATCGCTATTACCTGGTCAATTCCACGTTCGCGTATTTTCCGGGCATTCCGGTGTTCGAGAGCGAGGACCTGGTGCATTGGCGCCTGCTGGGGCACGCCATCGACCGGCCCGGGCAGCTCGACTTCACCGGCCTGGGCACATCGCGCGGCGTGTTCGCGCCGAGCATCGCCCACCACGACGGCACCTTCTACATCTTCAATACCGCGGTGGACAACGGCGGCAACTACTACCTGACGGCGAAGAACCCGGCCGGCCCATGGTCCGACCCGGTATGGCTGCCAGGCGTGGATGGCATCGACCCGTCGCTGTTCATCGATGACGATGGCCGCGCCTACCTGCTCAACAACGGCCCGCCCGAGGGCAAGCCGCGCTATGAAGGACATCGTGCGATCTGGTTGCAGGCCTTCGACCTGAAGAGCGGCCAGCCGTTCGGCCCACGCAAGGTGCTGATCGACGGCGGGGTGGAACCGCAGAAGAACCCGATCTGGATCGAAGGCCCGCACATCTACCGCCGCGATGGCTGGTACTACCTGTCCTGCGCGGAAGGCGGCACCGGGCCGCAGCATTCGCAGGTGGTGTTGCGCGCACGTTCGCCCTGGGGACCGTTCACGCCGTACGCGCACAACCCGATCCTGACCCAGCGCGACCTGCCGGCCAACCGCGCCGACCCCATCGCCAATGCCGGCCACGCCGACCTGGTCGAAGGCAAGGACGGCAGCTGGTGGGCGATCTTCCTTGCCAGCCGCATCTATGGCGACGGTCATTACCAGACCGGGCGCGAAACCTTCCTGCTGCCGGTCACCTGGCGCGATGGCTGGCCAGTGATCCTCGATGCCGGCAAGCCGATCCCGCAGGTGGTGGCCGCGCCATCGTGGATGGGCGAGGGCACGCAGGCACCACGCAGCGGCAACTTTGAATGGCGCGACGACTTCAGCGCCACCACGCTGCGCCCGGAATGGCTGAGCCTGCGCATGGCGCCGACCTGGGCCGACCTGCGCAGCAAGCCGGGGCAACTGCTGCTGACGCCACAGGCCGACGGTCTCGACAGCCACGGCACACCCGCGTTCCTCGGCCGGCGCCAGCAGCACCTGCGCTTCGACAGCGAGCTGCGCGTGCAGGTGCCGCAGGCGACAGGTACCAGCGCCGGGCTGGCGCTGTATCAGGACGAGCAGCACTGGTACGTGGTTGGCGTACAACGCAGCGGCGAGGGCGCGACAGTCTTCCTGCAACGCCATGTGGCCGGCGATGCGCGCGTGGTCGCGCAGGCCCGCGTCGCCGATGCCGACAGCCTGCGCCTGCGCGTGCAGGGCGAGGCCGGCCGCGGCGATTTTGCCTTCGATGCCGGACACGGCTGGCAGACCCTGCGCGCCGGCGAAGACATCCATGTATTGAGCACCGATCTGGCCGGCGGTTTCGTCGGTGTCACGATCGGGCCTTATGCCCGGGCCGAAGCGGCCCCCTTCCAGGAGGATTGACATGCACCTGCTGCCCCATCGTGGCCGCCAGGCTTTGGCGTTGGCCGTCGCGCTGTCGCTGCTGCCGCTGACCGCGGCCAGTGCCGCGCCACCCGCAACGTCGCCGGCGCCGTCCGCAGCGGCGGATGCACGCCCGCTGTACCTCGACCCGGACCGCGGTTTTGAAGAGCGTGCCGCCGACCTCGTCTCGCGGATGACCCTGGAAGAAAAGGTCGGGCAGATGCAGAACAGCGCGCAGGCCATCGCGCGCCTGGGCGTGCCAGCCTACGACTGGTGGAACGAGGCCCTGCATGGCGTGGCCCGAGCCGGCGGCGCCACCGTGTTCCCGCAGGCCATCGCGCTGGCGGCGACCTTCGACACCCCGCTGATGCACCAGGTCGCCACCACCATCAGCGACGAGGCGCGGGCCAAGCACCACGAGTTCCTGCGCCACGACCAGCATGGCCGCTACCAGGGCCTGACCTTCTGGTCGCCGAACATCAACATCTTCCGTGATCCGCGCTGGGGCCGCGGGCAGGAAACCTATGGCGAAGACCCGTTCCTGACCGCGCGCATGGGCGTGAACTTCGTCGAGGGCCTGCAGGGCGACGACCCCAAATACCGCAAGGTCGACGCCACCGCCAAGCACTTCGCCGTGCACAGCGGCCCGGAGCACAACCGACACGAGTTCGACGTGCACCCGGAACCGCGTGATCTCTACGAAACCTATCTGCCGGCGTTCCAGGCCCTGGTGCAGGAGGCGCACGTGGATTCGGTGATGGGCGCCTACAACCGCGTCAATGGCGAGTCGGCTTCGGCCAGCCAGTTCCTGCTGCAGGACACCCTGCGCCAGGCCTGGGGCTTTGACGGCTATGTGGTGTCGGACTGTGATTCGATCGAGGACATCTACAAGCACCACAAGATCGTCGGCAGCGCCGCCGAGGCCGCGGCGCTGGGGGTCAAGCGCGGGCTGGAACTGAACTGCGGGCGCACCTATGGCGCCCTGGTCGATGCGGTCAGGCAGGGGCTGATCAGCGAGGCCGAGATCGATGCAGCCGTGCGCAAGCTGATGACCGCGCGGATGCGCCTGGGCATGTTCGATCCACCCGAGCGCGTGGCTTACGCGCAGATTCCGTACTCGGTGAATCAGTCGCCGGCCCACGATGCCCTGGCCCTGCGCGCGGCGAGCGAGTCGCTGGTGCTGCTGAAGAACGATGGGCTGCTGCCATTGTCGCCCTCGCTCAAGCGGGTGGCGGTGATCGGCCCGACCGCCGACGATCCGATGGCCTTGCTCGGCAACTACTACGGCACGCCGGCCGACCCGGTCACCGTGCTGCGTGGCATCCGCAAGGCGCTGCCCAATGCCGAAGTGGTGTACGCGCGCGGCAGCGATCTGGTCGAGCGCAGCGACGACCCCGACGCCGACGTGCCGATCGAGCCGCGCTACCTGCGCCCCTCGGCGCTGGCCAACGAACGCGGCTTGAAGGGCGAATACTTCAAGGGCACCGCGCTGGCCGGCACGCCGGCGCTGACCCGGCTCGACTCGCGCGTCGCGTTCCGCTGGGACCGCGGCGCGCCGACCGATGACGCCGTCGCCCGCGGCGAACTGTCGCGCGACAAGGCGCTGGCGGCCGATGACTTCAGCGTGCGCTGGAGCGGCCAGCTGCTGCCGCCGCGCGACGGCAGCTACGACATCAGCGTCACCGCCAACGACGGCTTCCGCCTCTATGTGGACGGCAAGCTGGTGCTGGACCGCTGGCGCAACGCCGACCGCGCACAGGCCGAACATGCCAGCCTCGCCCTGCGCGGCGGCCAGGCCTACGACCTGCGCCTGGAGTACTACGAACACGAACGCGATGCGGCAGTGAAACTGGCCTGGCGCCTGCCGGGCGGCGCACCGCCGTTGCAGGAAGCACTGCAGGCCGCGCGCGATGCCGATGCGGTGATCTTCGTCGGCGGCCTCACCGGCGATGTCGAAGGCGAGGAGATGGATGTCAGCTACCCGGGCTTTGCCGGCGGCGACCGCACCGACCTGCGCCTGCCCAAGCCGCAGCGCGAACTGCTGGAGGCGTTGCAGGGCACCGGGAAGCCGGTCGTGGCCGTGCTCACCGCCGGCTCGGCGCTGGCGATTGACTGGGCACAGCAGCACCTGCCGGCGATCCTGCTGGCCTGGTATCCCGGTCAGCGCGGCGGCGATGCGGTAGCCGATGCGCTGTTTGGCAAGACCAGTCCCGGCGGCCGCCTGCCGATCACCTTCTACAAGGAAGATGCCACGCTGCCGGCCTTCGACGACTACACGATGCAGGGCCGCACCTATCGCTACTACCAGGGCCAGGCGCTGTATCCGTTCGGCCATGGCCTGAGCTACGCGAAGTTCGACTATGGCGACCTGACACTGCAACGCCGGCAGGGCAAGGCCGGCGAGCCGCTGCAGGTCAGCGTCAAGGTGCGCAACAGCGGCAAGATGGCGGCCGACGAGGTCGTGCAGCTGTATCTCAAGCCGTTGGACCCCAGGCGCACGCGCGCGCTCAAGGACCTGCGCGGCTTCAGCCGCGTCACCTTGCAGCCGGGCGAGCAACGCGAGGTGAGCTTCACCGTGCAGCCGGAACGTGATCTGCGCGTCTATGACGCCGAGCGCAAGCGCTATGTGGTGGATCCCGGCAAGTACGAAGTGCAGGTGGGCGCTTCCAGTGCCGACATCCGCCTGCGGCAGGTGTACACGGTGGACAAGTGACATTGGGCCAACCCCTGCCGCGCCTGTGCGACGCCACCCTCGGCCGCCTCCCGGCCGAGGTGGCACGCCCGCGCTACGACCGCGCCAGCACGCGCATCGGCATCGTGCATCTGGGCATTGGCGCATTTCATCGCGCGCACCAGGCCGTATACATTGATGCGCTGCTGGATCGTGAACCGCAATGGGCAATCTGCGGTGTGTCGCTGCGCAGTCCTGAGGTGCGCGATGCGCTGCAGCCGCAGGATGGCCTGTACACGCTGGAGCTGCTTGGCGAAACGCCGCAGTGGCGCGTGATCGGCGCGGTGCGCGAAGTCCTGTGCGCGCCGCAGCAGCCGGCGGCGGTCCTGGAGCGCCTGGCCGATCCGGCGGTGCGGCTGGTCACGCTGACCGTGACCGAGAAGGGGTATTGCCTGCACGGCGACGATCTCGACCTCGCCCATCCGGATATCGTCCACGACCTCGCCACGCCGCATGCGCCGGTCAGCGCGATTGGCCATGTCGTGGCTGGCCTGCGCTTGCGCCGCGAACGCGGCGTGCCGGCCTGCAGCGTGCTCAGTTGCGACAACCTGCCAGACAACGGCGGCAAGCTGCGCCGCGCCTGCGTGCAGTTCGCGCGGCAACTGGACCCGGGGCTGGCGTCATGGATCGACACGCACGCACGCTTTCCGCGTTCGATGGTCGACAGCATCACCCCCGCCAGCGATGCGCCGCTGCGCGAGCGGGCAGCACAGGCGCTGGGCCTGGACGACGCCTGGCCGGTACAGCGCGAGGCTTACAGCCAGTGGGTGGTGGAGGACGACTTCGCGCTCGGCCGGCCCGACTGGGCCCGCGTGGGCGTGACCATGAGCAGTGATATCGCCGGCTATGACCGCGCCAAGTTGCGCCTGCTCAACGCGCCGCATTCGGCGCTGGCCTATCTGGGCACCTTGCTGGGGCTGGAAACGGTGGCCGCGGGCATGCGCCACCCGGCGCTGGGCCCGTTCGTCGGCCGGCTGCTGCGCGCGCACATTGCACCCAATGTCGTGCTGCCGGAAGGCTTCGATGCGCCGGGTTATATCGATGCGATCCTCGCCCGCTTCGGTAATCCGGCGGTGCGCCATCGGCTGCTGCAGATCGCCCAGGATGGCTCGCAGAAGATTCCGGTGCGGTTCCTTGGCACGATCGCCGAAGCCCTGGCCGCCGCGCGGCCGATCAACGTGCTGTGCCTGCCCGTCGCCGCCTGGCTGCATTTCGTGCGACGGCAGACGGCTGCAGGCATCGCGCTGGCCGATCCGATGGCGGAGCCCCTGGCGCGCATCGCCAGCAACATGCACGACGATGCCGCCACCGATGTTGCCGCCTTCCTGCGGATCGACGGCGTGTTCGGTGCACTGGCCGCCGATGCGCGATTCGTGCAGGCACTGACGCAGGCCTATGCGGCAATGGGTGATGGCGCCGACGCCGCAGTCGCCAACGCACTGGCGCACGCCGAATCCTAGAGACTTGCGCGTTCGCGGGACGAGCGCGCGCGAAGCAAAACGTTGCATGCAGCCGATGCCGTTTCAGGGCGGACACGCCGGCGCGTGGCTGTTACATCTTGCGTTGGGGAAGTACGCGGTTGGGGGCTACCGGGAAAACGCCACGCTTCGCAGCGGATGTTGCGAAGTTACAGGTTGTCACTTGACAACGCGTACGGCCTCGCTAGACTTCTTACCAACGCAGAAGACCATGGACAGGAAACGACACCCGAAAGCCGAGATTGAGGCCGCTGTACGCCATGCCGAGTTGCATGGATGGAAAATCAGGGCAGGGGGCGCCCATGCATGGGGCAGGATGTTCTGCCCTTACAACGATGATGGCTGCCGCTGCGGAGAGTTCTGCATCACCAGCATCTGGAGTACGCCGAGCAACCCTGGCAATCATGCCCGGCAGCTGCGGCGCGTAGTGGACAACTGCGCCTGCGAACGCGCAAAGCGCAAGAATCCTTGAGGTAACGCAATGAATGAGTACGAGTTCATCCTGAAGTTTCGCCTTCCCGATCCGCAGCAGGATCCGGGCAAGCTGGTCGGGGCGCTGGCCAAGGCCGGTTGCGACGACGCCACCATCGGCATCGGTCAGCCGGGCCGCATCGCCCTGGACTTCGCGCGTCGCGCGCCGACTGCGCTGGACGCGGTGGTCTCGGCCGTGCGCGCGGTGCGCCGCGCCATTCCGGGGGCCGAGCTGGTCGAGGCCTCGCCGGACCTGGTCGGCCTCACCGACGTGGCCGAACTGATGGGTTGCAGCCGGCAGAACATGCGCAAGCTGATGACCAGCAATCCGGCCACTTTTCCCGCGGCCGTCCATGAAGGCACGCAGTCGCTGTGGCATCTGCGCAGCGTACTGGACTGGTTCGACGATACCCAGAAGCGCAGCGTTGACCAGCGACTGGTCGAGGTTTCCGACGTGACCATGAAGCTCAACATCGCCAATGAATCGCGGCGCCTTGCAGGCAGCGGCGTGCCGAAGGACATCGCCGCGCTGTTTGCCTGAGCTTGCCGGTCCGCCCCGCGCGGCTATTGCCGCGCGGTGGCTGCCTGGCTCAGCACGTCCACCAGCGTGTCGTAGTCACGCGGGCCATCGTAGCGCTGGCCATTGATGAACAGTGTTGGCGTACCGTTTACGCCGCTGCGCACGCCGCCGGAGAAATCGCCTTCGATCTTCGCGTCGTAGTGACCGCTGACCGCCTCGCCGAAAGCGGTGTTCGGCAGGCCGAGTTCGCGCGCGTAGCGGGCCAGGTCGTGGTCGCTGAGTTCATCCTGGTGTTCGTACAGCATGTCGTGTGCTTCCCAGAACTTGCCCGCCGCCGCCGCGGCTTCGGCGAACTGCGCAGCATGCAGCGCGTGCGGATGCATTTCCGCCAGCGGGAAGTTGCGGAACACAAAGCGCAGGCGGTCGCCGAGCGCGGCCTGTACCGCCTTGAGCAGGGGATAGGCCTCGCCGCAGTACGGGCATTCGTAGTCGCCGTATTCGACCAGGGTGACCGGTGCGTCGGCCGGACCGCTGCTGTGGTCACCGGCGTGGACGGCAATGGTGAGGCGGCTCATGCGCGATCTCCGTTGGGGGTGGATGCGGCCAGCTTGTCCAGGGCATCGAGGATGCCGTCGGCGCCGGGATTGATGCCCAGCGGCGAAACGTGGCTCCAGGCGATGACGCCTTCGGCGTCGATGACGAACAGGGCGCGCTCGGAGGTGCCTGATTCCTGCCGATACACACCGAAGCGGCGCGCGACCTCGCCCTTGGGTTCAAAGTCGGCCAGCAGTGGAAAGTGCAGCTTGCGATCCTGGGCGAAGGCGGCGTGGCACCAGGTGCCGTCCACCGAGATGCCGAGCAGCTGTGCGCCGGCGCGCCGGAACTCCGGCAGGATCTGGTTGTACAGGGCCATCTGGTCGCCGCACACCGGGCTCCAGTCGGCCGGGTAGAAGGCGAGGATCACCGGCTGGCCGCGCAACGAAGACAGACTGACGCGCTGGTCCGGGGTGGAGGGCAGTTCAAAGTCGGGCGCCGGCGTCCCGGCGGCAAGGGGAACGGCAGTGGACATGGATTCCTCGCTATGTGAGCCGCCACGCAGCAAGCAACAACCCCACGCGGCGCGGCGGCAGTGCGACTGTTGCGTAGTGCCGGCGCTGGCGCCAGCACCACGCGGTTCCCGGCTCAGCCCTGGATGAAGGCCAGCAGGTCGGCGTTGATCACATCGGCATGCGTGGTGCACATGCCATGCGGAAGACCTTCGTAGACCTTCAGCGTGCCGTGCTTGAGCAGCTTGACCGAGAGCAGGGCCGAGTCGGCGATCGGCACGATCTGGTCGTCGTCACCATGCATGACCAGCACCGGCACCTCGATCTTCTTCAGGTCTTCGCTGAAGTCGGTCTCGGAGAACGCCTTGATGCCTTCGTAATGGGCCTTGGCGTTGCCGGCCATGCCCTGGCGCCACCAGTTCTGGATGGTGCCCTGCAGCGCCTTGGCGCCTTCGCGGTTGAAGCCGTAGAACGGGCCGGTCGGCAGGTCCAGATAGAACTGCGCGCGGTTGGCGGCCAGCTGCGCGCGCAGGCCATCGAAGACCTCTTGCGGCAGGCCGCCCGGGTTGGCCGCGGTCTTGAGCATGATCGGCGGCACCGCGCCGATCAGCACGGCCTTGGCCACGCGGCCCTTCGGCTGGCCGTAACGGGCCACGTACGCGGTGACTTCGCCGCCGCCGGTGGAGTGGCCGATGTGCACGGCGTTGCGCAGATCCAGGTGCTCCATCACGGCGGCGGCATCGGCGGCGTAATGGTCCATGTCGTGGCCATCGCTGACGTGCGCCGAGCGGCCGTGGCCGCGACGGTCGTGGGCGATGACGCGGAAGCCCTTCTGCACGAAGAACAGCATCTGCGCGTCCCAGTCATCGCTGGACAGCGGCCAGCCGTGATGGAACACGATGGGCTGGGCGTCCTTCGGGCCCCAGTCCTGGAAGAAGATTTCGACGCCGTCGCGGGTGGTGATCGTGCTCATGCAAGTCCTTTGTTGTGGGGGATGCCGCCCCGACCGGGCGGCCCGTCGATGATAGTCGTACTTGCCTGCTTTACGTTGACATTGTTGCGCCGCAGGATTTACAGCAGGCAGTACACGGCCCACGCTCCAGCCACCGCACCGCCGGGGAACGCCATGAAGCTGCCGCTGTATCTGTTGCTGGCGACGATCCTGCCGCTGGCCACCGCAGCCGCCACGCCGATGCAGGACGTGGCCGCCATCCTCGAAGCCGAGCGTGAAATCTGTGCGGCCTATCAACGCGGTGATGCGGACTGGCTCGAACAACACTTGGACCCGAGCTTCACCCTCACCGGCTCGACCGGCAAGCTGACCACCCGCGCCGAGGAAGCGGCCGACTTGCGCAGTGGAACGCGCTACACGGTATTCCGCAACTCGGGTTCGCAGGTACGCCTGTACGGCGATGCCGCGGTCGTCACCGGCGTCACCCATGTCGAAGGCCAGGCCGAGGGCCAGCCCTATGCGCTGGATTTCCAGTTCACCGACACCTACGTGCGGCGGCCGCAGGGCTGGCTGATGGTCGCCAGCCATGCCTCCAGGCGCGCGGCACCCTGAAACAGCGCGCCTGGCCTTACTTCACCCAGCGCCCATTGCCGAGACGCACTTCAAAACGCGCCCACTGGCGGAAGACATCCGCAGCGCAGTGGCTGCTGCTGCCGGCGCCATCGCCGGCGACCACGCGGTAGTCCACCCGTGCTGGCTGCCTGGCAGCGGCAGGCCCGATGCGGATGATTTCGCGCACGCTCCAGGCCTTGCCCAGCCGGCCATTGCTGTAGCAATGGCCGGGCAGCAGTTCCTGCGGGTGCAGCACGTTGCGCTCGGCGTGCTGCTTGGCCAGTTCCAGCAGCTCGGTGAGGTTTTCCTCGGTGATGTCCACGTAGGAGTTGAGCTGTTCCATCGCCGCGGAGAAATCCTCCTGGGTCAGGTCGAAGCGGCGCTGCGCGGCCGGCACCGCAGCGGTCTGCCGGCGCCGGTGCAGGTGCACCGGGTAACGCCGCCACGGGAACAGCGCATTGAAGGCGACCGCCACCAGCATGATCGCGGCCAGGCCCACGCCGACCGGCTCGATCAGGTAGTGGTAGCCCAGCGCATGCAGTTCATCGCTGCCGACGACCGCGGCCAGCGCGGTGGCGCCACCGGGCGGGTGGATGCAGCGCAGGTAGTACATCGCGCCAATTGCCAGGCCCACCGCCAGCGCCGCGGTCCACGCCTGGCCGGGGAACAGCTGCTGGCAGCTCACACCGATGAAGGCCGATACCAGATGTCCGCCGACCACCGCCCACGGCTGCGACAAGGCGCCGTGCGGCACCGCGAACAACAGCACGGCCGAAGCACCGAGCGAGGTCAGGATCACCGCGCCGGCCGGGCCCGCGCCCGCCACGCCCATGGGGAACACGCCGTTGATGGCCGCGCAGACCGCGGCGATGCCGAGCACGCCGCCGATGGTGGAGATCCACTTTTCGGCGTGGGTGGTGGTGTTGCGCTCGATGCCCAGCCAGATGCGGAGCGAATGCGGCAGGGCGGGAAACTTCATCGGGCGGTGCAGGCATGTGGCGGGGGCGGGAAGTCTAGGCCAAGCACGCCGCGACGGCCATCGCGGCGCCTGGCGATGTTTGTCCACCGCCCCGGCGTGGATCAGTCGCGCGCGGCAGCCTTGATCACCGCATCGAAGGCCGGCTTGGGCTGGCGTTCGCGGTCAAACAGCAGCGGGTAGTTGCTGCGCCCGCGCACGGGGTAGTCGTTCTTCCAGGAGTCGCCATCGTGCACGTTCCAGAACGTGACCCGGTCAATCACGTCGCGCTTGCGCCGGAACAGTTCAAACAGGTCGGCGTAGCGCTGTGCCAGGCGCTGCTGCATGTCCGCCGGCAGGCCGTTGGGCCACGGATCGAGCTGGCGCCGCGCGGCGGCATCGGCGGGCAATTCCAGGCGCTGGTCGGCCGGCATGCCATCGGTGCGCGGCGGCTGTGGCAGCACATCGATGTCCAGCTCGGTGATCATCACCTTGACCCCGAGCGCGGCGAAGGTGTCGATGCTGGTCTCGATCTCGGCGATGGACGGGCTGTCCAGCCCCCAGTGGCCCTGCATGCCGACGCCGTCGATGCGCACGCCGCTGTCCTGCAGCATCTTCACCAGGCGCACGATGCCCGCGCGCTTGGCCGGCTTTTCGGTGTTGAAGTCGTTGTAGTACAGCTCGGTGCCCGGCGTGGCCTGCGCGGCGTAGCGGTAGGCCTCGCGCAGCAGGCGGTCGCCATCGCCGACGTTCTTCAGCCACGGGCTCTGCCGGTAACTGCCATCTTCGTCGATGACTTCGTTGGCCACGTCCCAGGCATCGATGCGCCCGGCGTAGTGTCCGGCCACGTGCTGGATATGGTCGCGCAGCACGGCCAGCTGCGCGTCGGCGGCATGCGGCTTGCCCTGCGCATCGGTGAACATCCACGCTGGGGTCTGGATGTGCCACAGCAGGTTGTGCCCGACCAGGAACATGCCGTGGGCCTTGCCGAAGGCGACAAACCTGTCGCCCTTGCTGAAGTCGTAGACGCCGGGCTTGGGATGCACGTTCTCCGGCTTGAGTTCGTTCTCGGCGGTGATGGTGTTGAACTGCTGGATCACCAGCGCCTGCGAGCGCGCATCGCGGCCGCTGACGATGGCGTCGTTGACCGCGGTACCGACCAGAAAGTCGTCGGCAAACGCATCCTTCAGCGTGGTCGGCGGCGCGGCCACAGCGGGCAGAACGGGCAGGGCGCAGAGGCTGGCGGCCGTGGCCAGGGCCAGCAGGGCGCGGCGAAAACGGGGTGGCGGGGTCATGGCAGGGCTCCGGTCAGCAGGTGGATGGGCAATTGCGCGGGCGCCAGGCCATCGGCCTCGGCATGCAGGACCAGCTCGCCGCGCGCGCCGGGATGGGCACGCACGATGGCCAGCAGGCGACCGTTGAAGGCCGCGCGCGTGGCGGCGGGGAATGGCGTCATGTCAGTGGGGTTGCCGTTGTCGGCAGCGACGAGTTCGCCCGGGCCTTCCAGGCGCAGATGGGTGGTCGTGTTTGCATGCGGCACGCGCACGCCGTGCGCATCGCGCACTTCGATGTCGATGAAGGCCAGGTCGCGGCCATCGGCGCGCAGCGCGGGGCTTTCGGCACGCAGCTGCAGGCGGGCCGGTGGGCCGGCGGTCAGCACGCGGTCCGAGGCCCACGGCTTGCCGCCAAGATAGGCCTGCACGCGCAGTTCGCCAGGCTGGTAGCGGACCTCGTCCCAGCGCAGGCGATACTGCCCGGGCTGCTTGCGCTTGCGTCCCTGCGACACGCCGTTGACGAACAGCTCGGCTTCGTCGCCGGAGGTGAATACATGGACCGGAGTCACCTCGCCCTCGCGGCCTGGCCAGGTCCAGTGCGGCAGCAGGTGCGCCATCGGCAACCCGGGGCGCCAGCGCGACTGGTACAGCCAGTAGCGGTCCTTGGGAAAGCCGGCCAGGTCAATGATGCCGGAATAGGAACTGCGCGAGCTGTAGTACGGCGTGGGCTCGCCGAGGTAGTCGAAGCCGGTCCAGACGAACTCGCCGGCGACGAACGGGTGCGCGTCGAGTGCGGCAAACACCTTGTCCGGGCTGGCGCCGAAATCCACCGCATGCAGTTCATAGGCGCTGACCTGATGGGCGACCGGGTCACCGCCGCGGCCATCGCGTACCGGCGCGCTGGTCTTTGCGGTGACCGGGAACAAGTAGACGCCGCGGCTGCTCAGCGTCGAGGCGGTCTCGGTGCTGAGGATGGCCTTGTCCGGAAAGGCGCGGTGGAACGCGTCGTACATTGGCGGCGTGCGGATGCGCTCGGTACCGGCGAACTCCGGCGTGTCGCGGATGCCTTCGCCCTGATAGTTGAGGCCGATCACGTCGAGCTCGGCGGGCAACGGCATGTCCGGCTTGGCGTAGTTCATTGCCGCGGTCAGCGGACGGGTCGGGTCTTCTTCGCGAACGATGCCGCGCAGCTGCCGCGCGATGGCCGCGCCGTCGGCGCCGGTGTACTGCTCGCCGACCTCGTTGCCGATGCTCCACAGGATGACCGAGGGGTGGTTGCGGTCACGGCGCAGCAGGGCGCGCAGGTCGGGTTCATGCCAATCGTCGAAGATCCGGTGGAAGTCCAGGGCGGTCTTGCGCATCTGCCAGCTGTCGAAGATTTCATCAACCACCAGCAGGCCGAGGCGATCGGTGAGATCGAGCAGTTCCGGCGCCGGCGGGTTGTGGCTCATGCGAACCGCATTGGCGCCCATGGCCTGCAGCATGCGCAGTTGCCGCTCGGCCGCGCTCGCGTTGAATGCCGCGCCAAGCGCTCCAAGGTCGTGATGCTGGTTCACGCCGCGGATCGGCACGTGTTCGCCATTGACCAGCAGGCCCTGCTCTGGAGCAAAGCGCACCTGCCGGATGCCGAAAGTCGTTTGCACCTGATCCACGATGCGACCACCGGCGCGCACGCTGGTCACCGCGAGATAGCGGTGCGGTTGCTGGGTGGGCGGCGGGCCCCACAGCCGCGGGCGCCGCACACGCAGGTCCTGGTCGATCTCGGCTTGCGCCCCGGCGGCCAGCGCCAGTGGCTGCGGCTGGCCGCGCGCGGCCGCCTGACGCTCCGGCTTGTCTTCCGCGTCCAGGACATACAACGCGGTGTCGACCCGCAGGCTGGCTGCGGTGGTGCTGTCATTGCGCAGCGTGACCTGCACGCGTACGTCAGCATGTTCGCGCGAGACCTGTGGCGTGGTGATGCGTACGCCCCAATGCGCGACATGCGTGGGCGCGGTCTTGCGCAGCCACACCTGCCGGTAAAGGCCGCCCCCGGGATACCAGCGTGCGGAATCGGGCGGATTGTCCAGGCGGATCGCGAGCTGGTTGCGCCCGCCATAATGCAGGCAATCCGTCAGGTCCAGCTGCCAGCTACTGTAGCCGTAGGGCCAGCCGCCAAGCAGCTGGCCGTTGCACCAGACGCTGGCATACGACATGGCACCGTCGATCTCCAGCGCGACGCGGCGGCCACGATCGCTGGCCGGGATGTCCAGCGTGCGCCGATACCAGCCGACGCCCCAGCTGGGCAGCCGGCCCATGCCGCCATATGGGCCATCGACCAGGAACGGGCCGGCGATCGCCCAGTCGTGGGGCAGGGTGACGGGCTGCCATGCGCTGTCGTCGAAATCGCCACGGACAAAGGCCACGTTGGCGCCCGGTGCAGGACCGGCGGGACGCACATGGTGCCGCGCCGGATCAGCGATCAAGGCGTTGGCGGTCGGCAAGATCCACGGCTTGAGCAAGTCAGGCCCGCTGCCGGCCGGCAACGCGGCCTGCTGCGGCTTGCTGTCCGCGGCCTTGCCGTCCTCGTCGTCGTGCACCGCCGGACGCAGTTCATAGTCCAGCGCGCCGTCCGTAGCGGGCGGATCGCCGGCATGAAAGCGCCAGCCGCTGTCGAGCGCGATGCGTTCGCGTGCTGGCGTCGCCGTGCAAACCACCGCCGGCGACGCCAGCGCCAGCCAGGCGGCCGCGAGGCACGCGCGGTGCCTCACAGGCGATAGGCCTGCTTGGGCAGGCGGTAGGCCAGGTCGATCGCAACCTCGGCCGCCTCGTCCTCGTCGATCCGGTGCTCGGCGACGAGCCTGGCCAGGAACGCGCAGTCCACGCGCCGGGCCACGTCATGCCGCGCCGGGATCGACAGGAAGGCGCGGGTGTCGTCATTGAAACCCACCGTGTTGTAGAAGCCGCCGCTGCTCAGCGTCTGCTCGCGGAAACGCCACATGCCCTCGGGCGCGTCATGGAACCACCATGCCGGGCCGAGCAGCAGGCTCGGGTAATGCCCGGCCAGGGGCGCCAGCTCGCGCGCGTAGTTGCTTTCGTCGAGCGTGAACAGGATCAACTTGAAGCGCGGGTCGTTGCCGCAGCGGTCCAGCAGGGGCTTGAGCGCGTGCACGTATTCGGTGCGGATCGGAATGTCGGCGCCCTTGTCGCGGCCGTAGCGCGCGAACAGCGCCTGATTGTGGTTGCGGAAGCAACCCGGGTGCAGCTGCATCACCAGGCCGTCGTCCAGGCTCATCAGCGCCATTTCGGTCAGCATCTGCGCGCGGAACAGCTCGGCCTGCGCCGCATCCGCGCGCCCGGCCACCACCGTCTCGAACAGGCGACGGGCGTCGGCGGCGCCGAGGTTGGCGGTGGCGGCGCTGGGGTGGCCATGGTCGGTCGAGGTGGCGCCCATCGCCGCGAAATAGGCGCGGCGCTGCCGATGCGCGCGCAGGTAACCATCCCAGTCGTGCACATCCTCACCGGTGATCTCGCCAAACTGGCGCAGCGCGGCGGGGAATTGCTCATGCTCCGGATCGATCACCGGATCGGGACGATAGGCGGTGATCACCCGCCCGCGCCAGCCGCTGTCGCGGATCGCGGCGTGGTGCGCCAGCGGGTCCAGTGGCGATTCGGTGGTGGCGATGACCTCGATGCCGAAGCGCTCGAACAACGCGCGCGGACGATAGGCCGGCGTGTCCAGCGCGGCGTTGATGCGGTCGTAATAGTCATCCGCGGTGCTGGCATCCAGACGCACGCGCAGGCCGAACACCTCGTGGAAAACATGGTTGAGCCACATCGACGACGGCGTGCCGCGGAACAGGTGGAAGTGCTCGGCGAACACGCGCCAGGCCGCGCGCGGGTCCACCGCCGCGCGCGAACCATCGGCGCGTGGAATGCCCAGCCGGTCCAGGTCCACACCCTGGCTGTAGAGCATGCGGAACACGTAGTGGTCCGGCACCAGCAGCAGTTCGGTGGCATTGGCGAAAGGCGCGTCGCTGGCGAACCAGGCCGGGTCGGTATGGCCATGCGGGCTGATGATGGGCAGGCCGGCCACTTGCGCGTAGAGACGGCGGGCGATGCCGCGCTGAGTCGGGTCAGGCGGCAGCAGGCGGTCGGGATGCAGGTGCAGGGGCTGGGCGGTCAGGTTCATGCGCGTACGAGTGAGTCGAAGACGTGAGGGGAGGACATGGTGATCACGGGCCCGGCGCTGCATCGAATTGCGCCGGCGCCAGGCGCGGCACCAGCAGGTGCACCACCAGCAGCGCCAGCAGATAGGCCGAGCCGGCCATCAGGAACACCGGCACATAGCTGCCGGTCGCCTGGAGCAGGAAGCCGATGAAGGTGGCGATCATCATGCCGGACACCGCGCCAGCAAAGCCGCCGATGCCCACCACGGATGCCACCGCCGGCCGCGGAAACAGGTCGGAGGGCAGGGTCAGCACATTGGCCGACCAGCCCTGGTGGCCGGCCGTGGCCAGTCCGATCAGGGCCACGGCCAGCCACAGATTGTCGGCACGGGCGGCAAACACGATCGGCACCACCGCCACCGCACACACCGCCATGGCGCCCTTGCGCGCGGCGTTGACGCTCCAGCCTCGGTGGATCAGCCGCCCGGCCAGCCAGCCACCGGCAATGCTGCCGACATCGGCGAGCACGAAGATCACGATCAGCGGCGGCCCCAGTTGCAGCAGCGACAGGCCGTATTCGGCATGCAGGAATTTCGGCAGCCAGAACAGGAAGAACCACCAGATCGGGTCGGTCATGAACTTGGCCGCGACGAACGCCCAGGTCTGCCGGTGCCGCAGCAGCCTGCGCCATGGCAGCCGCACATGCGGCTCGGGCGGGTCGCTGCGGATCAGGGCCAGTTCGGCGACGCCCAGGCGCGGCTGCTGTTCCGGCGCGCGATACCAGCTCAGCCATAGCGTCAGCCACAGTGCGCTGAGCACGCCGGTGAACAGGAATGCCGCCTGCCAGCCCAGCGTGGCGGCCACCACCGGTACCAGCAGCGGTGCGACTACCGCGCCGATGTTCGAGCCGGAATTGAAAATGCCGACGGCCAGTGCGCGTTCGCGGCGCGGGAACCATTCGGCGACGGTCTTGATCGCAGCCGGAAAGTTGCCGGCTTCGCCCAGCCCGAGTGCAAAGCGTGCCAGCGCGAAGCCCACCACGCCGGTGGCCAGTGCGTGGCTCATCGCCGCCAGGCTCCACACGCCAATGGCAATGGCGTAGCCGATGCGCGTGCCGAAGCGGTCGATCACCGCGCCGGCGCACAGCAGGCCAATGGCGTACGCCGCCTGGAAGGCGGTGACGATGTAGCCGTACTCGACCTCGCTCCAGCCGATCTGCTGCTGCAGGAACGGCGCCAGTACGCCGAGCACCTGGCGATCGATGTAGTTGATGGTGGTGGCGGCCAGCAGCATGGCGCAGACACGCCAGCGATAGCGTCCGGGCGTCGGGTTGGGCGAGGGCACGGCGCGGGAAACTTGGCTCACTGCGGCTCCAGACAATCGGGGTGCATCGGCCATGCCGCGATGATGCGTCGCAGCACATGTTCGCGCCGGGCCCGGCGCGCCACCATCGGCGAAAACCACGCAAGTGCAGTGGTTTCGCATATGGTGATAGCGCTATCACTAACACGTGCGACGCACATGGCGCCACTGCCACCAGCAACCGCACCTCGCCAGGAGTGCATGACAGCGCTGACAGCCAGCGCATTCTGCCGGAGCAGATGTTCGATTGCGCCGCGCAGGCGGAATTGCTGCCCTGCAGCGTGCACCATTTGATGATAGCGCTACCATCCACCGCGACCCGCCCGCGGGTTCCCCCACGCCATTGCAGTCCGACCAGAACGCCACGCGTCGCCGCGCGGCATCCGCTTACGAACCGAAGGGAAGGGAGTGAGGGTGAACACACATTTCGCACGTACCACGTTGTCGCATGCACTGGGGCTGGCGCTGTTGAGCATGGCCGCTGCCCCGGCATTCGCGCAGGATGCGGCGGGCGCCACCACGCAGGCCCAGCAGGAGCCGGCGCCGCAGGGCGGGCAGGATGCGGTCACCACGCTCGACCGCGTCGAGGTCTCGGGCTACCGCCGCAGCATCCAGTTCTCCACGGATGCCAAGCGCGATTCGGTGACCTTTTCCGACACGGTGTTTGCCGAGGACATCGGCAAGTTTCCTGACATGAACATCGCCGAATCGCTCAACCGCATCCCCGGCGTGCAGCTGTCGCGCGACGTCAATGGCGAGGGTCTGAACATCGCCATCCGCGGCCTGGGTTCGAGCTTCACCAAGACCACGCTCAACGGCACCAGCATTGCCACCGCGTCGATCGGCCTCAACGCGCAGAACCAGAACCGCGAAGTCGACCTCAACCTGTTCCCGACCGAGTTCTTCACCCAGCTCACCGTGAGCAAGACGCCCACCGCGAGCATGCTCGAAGGCGGTGTTTCCGGCGTGGTGGACATGCGCAGCGCGCGGCCGTTCGATCGCCCCGGCAGCCATGTGACCTACGCGCTGCAAGGCGGCCATAACAGCACCTCCGACAAGATCAGCCCGAATGGTTCGGTGCTGGGTACCTGGACCAACGAGGCCGGGACTTTCGGCATTCTCGGCGGGGTCACATCCAGCCGCGGCAAGATCGGCGTGGAGGGTTTCGAGAGCGTCGGCTGGACCAACCCCGGCCTGACCTATACGCAGTGTGGCCTCACGCCGCCAGCGGGTACGCCGGCCACGAATCAGCCGGCGGCCTGCAACGTCAACGGCGGCGGCAACTGGCGCATCCCCGACACCGTGCCGGCCAGCGGCGCCGCTGCCGGACTGACGCCGGGCCAGGTCATCGACGCGAACTGGCTGCTCGCGCACAACCCGGGTCTGAACATCAACCAGATCAGCGAGGCATTGATTCCGCGCCTGGGCCGTGATGTCTACATGGAAGGCGACCGCGATCGCGACGCGGCGGTGATGTCGATGGAATGGCGGCCCAACGACGCCATGCATTTCTACCTCGATACGCTGTACTCCGAGGCACACCGCAGCAACGACCGCATCGACATGAACCTGATCGGCCGCAACGGCGGCATGATCCCGCTGGACATGCAGGTCGACGCGAACAACGTCGTCACCAGCGCCACCTTCGCCAACGCGCAGTACTTCCTGGAAGCGCGGCCGTACCGCGAAGACGTGAAGTTCTGGAGCGTCAATCCGGGCGCCGAACTGCTGTTTGGCGATGACCAGGACATCAAGCTCAACGTGCAGGCCAATGCCACGCGCAGCTGGATGTTCCGCGAATCGCCGACGATCCTGGTCAACTCGCCGATCACCACCGTGCAGTACCAGAACACCGGCGGCGACCAGCCCAGCATCAGCAGCGGGCTGGACCTCAACGATCCCAACCTGGGCTGGACCTGGAGCGGCGGCGGCCGCGTCAACATCAACAACGAAAAGCGCGTGACCGAAACCCAGGGCGCGCGCGCGGACCTGCAGTTCGGCGAGGACCGCCGCAACATCAAGGTCGGCTTCTCCTACGACCAGGCCGAGCGCCGCATCCAGGGCTTCGACAACAGCGTGGCCTGGGAAACCGTGGTCTGCCGCGGCCTGGGCACGACCTGCACCGGCGGGCCGGGTTCAGCGGTGCCGCAGTCTGCGCTGGCTTCGTACCTGCGCCCGGGCCCCTATGGCTTCGTCACGGTGGACTTCGACAGCTTCATGCGCGACACCGGCTATGCCGCACTGCGCGATTCGGCGCCGGAGAGCAACTCGGCCAACACCGGCGCCTCCACCGGTGGCATCGAGGAAAAGAACTGGGGCTTCTACGTCGAGGCCAACGCCGAGACCGAGGTCTGGAACCGCAACCTGCGCTTCAACGCCGGCATGCGCTATGTCACCACCGACCAGACCATCAGCGGCCCGATCACGATCGGCGGCACGCGCCAGTGGCAGTCGCTGGACTCGGACTACAAGGAGCTGCTGCCTTCGTTCAACGTGGCCTGGGACGTGGCCGACAACGTGGTGCTGCGCATGTCCGGCTCGCGCACGCTGACCCGGCCCAACCCCAGCTCGATGATCCCGGCCACCAACTTCAGCGACCCCTCGGCGCAGACCGCCTCGCAGGGCAACCCGAACCTGGCCCCGTACCTGTCGACCAATTTCGACCTGGGTGGCGAGTGGTATACCGGCGAGGAAGGCTATGTCGGCCTGACCTTGTTCAACAAGCGCATCAACGGCTTCACTGTCAACGGCGTGCGCCGCATTCCGTTTGCCGACCTCGGCGTGCCGTATGACAGCTTGCTGCCGACCCAGCAGGCGGCCCTGCAGCAGCGCGGCGGCCCGGACGCGGCCACGGTGGACGTGCAGACCCAGGTCAATGCCGATGGCGTGCTCAACATCCGCGGCGTCGAGGCGATCTGGGTGCAGCCGCTGGACGTGCTGCTCGACGGCCTGGGCTTCACCGCCAACTACACCCACGTCAAGCAGGACTCGGAAGGCGAGGGCGTGCCGGCGGTGGCCGAAGGCGTGGCGCCGAACCTGTGGAACGGCACGGTGTACTGGGAGAGGGGGCCGGCCTCGGTGCGCGTGTCCTACACCTGGAATGACGACATGATCATCTCCGGTGCCAACCAGAACGGCATCCCGTATGCGCGCCTGAACGCCGATGCGCGCGGCCAGCTCGACCTGTCGGCCAGCTACACCCTGGCTTCGCTGCCGTCGCAGCCGCAGATCACCCTCAACGTGACCAACATCACCGACGAGCCGCTGCGCACGACCTTCGCCTGGCCCAACGCCACTTACGATCTGTACTACCCGGGCCGTACCATCATGCTCGGCATCCGCGGCACGTTCTGAGCCGTCACCGCGACTGCGGACCGGCGGCGCCTCCCTCCAGGCGCCGCCGGCCGCGGCCGCGTTCCTTACATCCGCCAGGGGATCCATGAACAGTACGTCTGCACCACTTTCGGTCACCGAGAAGATCGGCTACAGCCTGGGCGACCTGGCCGCGAACCTGATCTTCCAGACCCTGATCAGCTTCCTGGCCTTCTTCTATACCGACGTCTACCGCATCCCGGCCTCGGCCGCCGCGGCGGTGATCTTCTTCGTCGGCCTGCTCGGCGCCTTCGTCTTCACCCCGGTGGTGGGCATCATCGCCGACCGCACGCGCAGCCGCTGGGGCAAGTTCAGGCCGTGGATCCTGTGGACCGCGGTGCCGTTCGGCCTGCTGTCGCTGCTGGCCTTCAGCACCCCGGAGCTGGGCCAGCACGGCAAGATCGCCTATGCCCTGGCCACCTACACCTTGCTGATGCTGGTGTATGTGGCCAACAACCTGCCGTATTCGGCACTGAGCGGCGTGCTCACCGGCAACATGGACCAGCGCAACAGCCTGTCGGCCTACCGCTTCGTGGCGGTGATGATTGCGCAGTTCATCATCCAGGTGCTGCTGCTGCCGCTGGTGCTGATCCTGGGTGGGGGCGACAAGGCGCTGGGCTTTCAGCACACGATGGCGGTGTTCGCGGTCATCGGCACGGTGTTCTTCTTCATCACCTTCTTCACCACCCGCGAGCGCGTGTTGCCGGTGACCGGCGAGAGCGGCAGCGTGCGCCAGGACCTGGCCGACCTGCTACGCAACCGGCCCTGGCTGGTGATGCTGGCGCTGACCATCCTGGTGTTCGTCACCCTGGCCCTGAAGGGCGGGATGTACATCTACTACTTCAAGTACTACCTCAGCGAGCCGGACCTGGCCGCCTTCATCGACAACGTCGGCTTCAACCATTTCCTCGCCGCGCTCAACCAGGTGCTGGCCAGCATGGGGCTGGCCGCGTTCCAGTGGCCGCAGGACGCGCCGACCTCGGCCTTCAGCCTGTTCAGTGCCGGCGGCATCATCGCCATGATCATCGGCATCGGCTTCTCGCGCCGCCTGGCCGAGCGCTTCGGCAAGCGCGACGTGTTTGGCGGCGCGCTGCTGGTCTCGACCCTGTGCCTGCTCGCCTACCTGTTCTTCCCGCCGCAGGCCGTGGGCCTGGTGGTGCTGTTCTACATCCTGCACGGCTTCTTCTACGGCATCACCACGCCGCTGCTGTGGGCGATGATCGCCGACGTGGCCGACTACTCCGAATGGAAGAACCACCGCCGCGCCACCGCCATCATCTTCTCGGCGATGCTGTGCGGCCTGAAGATCGGCCTGAGCATCGGCGGCGCGCTGGTGGCGGGCATCCTGGCCCATTACGGCTACGATGCCGATGCGGCCACGCAGGCGCCGGCCGTGGCCAACGGCATCAAGCTGTCGGTGAGCGTGTACGCTTCCCTGCCGTTCCTGGCCGGGATCATGCTGCTGTTCCTGTATGAAATCGACAAGCGCACCGAGGTGCGCATCGAACGCGATCTGGACGCGCGCCGCGCCAGTGCTGCCGCCACCGCCTGACACCCTGGACCCCCCACCTGGCACACCCCATGAGCGAAACCCTCGATCCGGCACGCCTGGAAGCGCTGGCCCGCAAGGCCATTTCCGCCCCGCTGGTCACCGACCAATACACCGCAGACCCGTCCGCCCACGTGTTCCAGGGCCGCGTGTATCTGTATCCCTCGCACGACATCGATGGCGGCGTTGCCTTCAACGACAACGGCGACCACTTCGCGATGGTGGACTACCACGTCTACCGCATGGACCACCCGCAGGGCGAGGCGGTGGATTGCGGTGTGGCGCTGCACGTGCGCGACGTGCCCTGGGCGCAACGGCAGATGTGGGCGCCGGATGCGGCCGAGCGCAACGGGCGCTATTACCTGTATTTTCCGGCCAAGCGTGCCGACGGCATCTTCCAGATCGGCGTGGCCGTGGGCGAGCGCCCGGAAGGTCCCTTCCGCGCCGAGCCCGAGCCGATCGCCGGCAGCTATTCCATCGACCCGGCCGTGTTTGCCGATGAGGATGGCCAGCATTACCTGTACTTCGGCGGCATCTGGGGCGGGCAGTTGCAGAAGTACCGCGACAACCGCTACGACGCCGCGCACGAAGAGCCGGCCGATGACCAGCCTGCACTGGGCCCGCGCATGGCACGCCTGCGCGAGGACATGACCGGCTTTGCCGAAGCGCCGCGCGAGATCGTGATCCTCGACGAACACGGCCAGCCGCTGCGCGCCGGCGATCACGACCGCCGCTATTTCGAGGGCCCGTGGCTGCACCGCCATGCCGGCAAGTACTACCTGTCGTATTCCACCGGCAACACGCACTACATCTGCTATGCCACCGGCGACAGCCCGTATGGACCCTTCACCTACCAGGGCCGCGTGCTGAGCCCGGTGGTCGGCTGGACCACGCACCATTCCATCGTGCAGTTCGATGGCCGCTGGTGGCTGTACTACCACGACTCGCTATTGTCAGGCGGCGTCACCCACCTGCGCTCGATGAAGGTCACAGAGCTGCATCACGATGCACACGGACGCATCGATACCGTGCATCCTTACGGCCATGATTGACTTCGCAATGACAGCGCTGCCGGTGGGCGAGTGCATCGTGTTGACCTGCGGCGACCTGCAGGTCGTGGTGGCGCCGGAGGAGGGGGGCCGCGTCGCGCAGATCCGCCATGCCGGCGTGGATTGGCTGATCGGCCCGGACGCCGGCTTCCCCGGCGCGATTTCCTGGGGCGCATACCCGATGGTGCCGTGGGCCGGGCGCATTCGCCATGGGCGCTTCAACTTTGAAGGACAGGCCTGGCAACTGCCTTGCGGCCTGGGCGCGCACGCGATCCATGGCGTGGGCTTCCTGCGCAGCTGGGAGGTGGTGGCGCGCAGCGCGCAGGCGCTGACCCTGGCCCTGGAACTGGGCGAGGACGCGCAATGGCCGTTTGCTGGCCGTGTGCTGCAGGACATCATCGTCGAACCCGGGCGCCTGGGCCTGCGCATGCAGTTGCAGGCGGGTCGCCATGCCATGCCGCGCCCGGTGCTGGGCTGGCACCCGTGGTTCCGCAAGCTCGACCGCTTCGACTTCGCGCCACGCGCCTACTACCCGCGCGACGCCGAGGGCATCGCGACCTTGCCGCTGGCGCCGCCACCGGGCCCGCGCGACGACTGCTACCTGTGCGACACGCCGGTGGTGATCGAGCGCGAAGGCCGGCGGGTGATCCTGCGTTCGGACAGCGACCACTGGGTCTATTACGACGAGACCGCGCACGCCACCTGCTTCGAGCCGCAGAGCGGCCCGCCGGATGCCTTCAACCTGCGCCCGGATGAAGCGCTGGCACCGGGCGAGATGGTCGCGACCTGGTTCGACCTGCAGTTCGCCTGAGCGCGTCCCCCACCAAGGCATGATTCCGCCGTCATCGCGCACGCCCTAAGCTGGGGCCTTGCCCCCAGCGAGGTATGCGAGATGACCGACAACGCGGCCCAGTATCTGGCCCAGGTACTGGAAATGGCAGGTGTCGAGCGCGTCTACGGTGTCGTAGGCGACTCCTTGAACGGCTTCACCGAGGCGCTGCGCGCGCGCGGCCGCATCGAATGGATACACATGCGCCACGAGGAGGCCGGTGCCTTCGCCGCCGGCGCCGAGGCGCAGCTGACCGGCAAGCTGGCGGTGTGCGCCGGCAGTTGCGGGCCGGGCAACCTGCACCTGATCAATGGTCTGTTCGACTGCCACCGCAGCGGCGCGCCGGTCCTGGCCATTGCCGCGCATATCCCCAGCAGCGAGATCGGCATCGACTATTTTCAGGCCACCCATCCGGAGCAGCTGTTCCGCGAATGCAGCCATTACGTCGAGCTGGTATCGCAGCCCGAGCAGCTGCCGCAGGTGCTGGAACGGGCCATGCGCGTGGCCGTGGCGCGCCGCGGCGTGGCGGTGGTGGTGATTTCCGGCGACACCGCGCTGGCGCCGCTGGACGCGCCGCTGCCGAAGTGGCTCACCCCGGCACCGCCGGTGATCAGTGCCGACCCCGTCGAACTGCGCCGCGCCGCCGATATCCTCAACAGCTCCAGCAAGGTCACTCTGTTGTGCGGTGCCGGTTGCGCGCAGGCCCGCGGCGACGTGATTGCCCTGGCCGAGAAGCTGCGCGCGCCGATCGTCCACGCGCTGCGCGGCAAGGAGTGGCTGGAGCATGACAATCCCTACGACGTGGGCATGACCGGGCTGATCGGCTTCGCATCGGGCTACGCGGCGATGAAGGAATGCGACACCTTGCTGCTGCTCGGCACCAATTTCCCGTACCGGCAGTTCTATCCGGACAAGGCGCGGGTGATCCAGATCGACCTGGACCCGGCCTCGCTGGGCAACCGCACGGCGATCGAGGTCGGCATCCAGGCCGACCTGCGCCACGCACTGCCGCAGCTGCTGCCGCATGTGACCGCCAAGACCGATTCGGCGCATCTGGACAGCGCCCGTGCGCACTACGCCAAGGCGCGGGCCGAACTCGACGAACTGGCGCGGATCGATCCGGATGGCGATGTCGTCCATCCGCAGCAGCTCAACCGTCTGGTCAGCGAACTGGCCGCTGACGATGCCATCTTCACCTGCGATGTCGGCACGCCTACCGCGTGGGCCGCGCGCTACCTGCAATTGAATGGCAAGCGCCGGCTGCTCGGTTCGTTCAACCATGGCTCGATGGCCAATGCGATGCTGCAGGCGATCGGCGCGCAGGCCAGCCACCCGGGCAGGCAGGTGGTATCGCTGTCCGGCGATGGCGGTTTCAGCATGATGATGGGTGACTTCATCACCCTGCGCCAACTCGGCCTGCCGGTGAAGGTGGTCGTGCTCAACAACGGCACGCTGGGCTTTGTCGAACTGGAAATGCAGGCGGCGGGCCTGCTCGATACCGGCTGCGAACTGGTCAACCCCGACTTTGCCGCCATGGCCAGGGCCATGGGCGTGGCGGCCTGGCGCGTGGAGCGGCCGGGCGAATTGCGTGGCGCACTGGAGCAGGCCTTCGCCCATCCGGGCCCGGCGCTGGTGGACGTGGTCAGCGCGCGGCAGGAACTGGTGATGCCGCCGAAGACCACCTGGGGTCAGGCGTCGAACTTCGGCTTGTTCCTGATGAAGGCGGTGCTCGATGGCCGCGGCGGCCAGGTGCTGGATCTGGCCAAGGTCAACTTGCGGCGCTGAAGCCGCGCTCAGTCGCCGCGTGGGCGGAACGAGAACCAGGCCAGCACCGCGGTCAGCAGCACCAGGATCGTCACCACCGTGGCGAAGCCGTGCGCGCTGGCGCCGAGCGGCACACCGCCGACGTTCATGCCGAACAGGCCGGCGACCAGGTTGACCGGCAGGGCCAGCACGGTCACCACGGTGAGCACGAACAGGGTGCGGCTGGTCTGCTCGTTGACCAGCGCGGCCAGCTCTTCCTGGATCAGCTTGACCCGCTCGACCAGCGCCGCCGAATCGCTGATCGCGGCAGAGAACTCCTCGGCGGCCTGGCGCAGGTCGACCACGTCCTCGGCACTGATCCAGGACGGCGGCCGGTTCAACAGCCGGAACAGCGCCGTCGGCTCGGGCGCCAGCAACCGTTGCAGGCGCACCAGGGTGCGGCGCAATGCGCCCAGGGCCTTGCGGTCGGTGGAGACCTGGCTGGCGAGCAGGCGGTCTTCGATCTGGTCCACGCGCGCGGTGGTGGTGCGCAGGATGTCGCCGAGCACCTTGGCCTGGTCGCGCAGCAGGTGCGCGAGCAGTTCCACCGGCGAGCGGAATGACTGGCCGGCGCGGATGTCGGCGCGCAGGCGATCAACCGAGCGCAGCGGGCGCAGGCGCGCGCTCACCACCAGGCGCGGGCCGATGCACAGACTGGTGGTGCCCACATCGGAGGCATCGAAGCTGGAGTCGAACAGCACGTCGTGGATCACCGCGACCAGCGCGCCGTCGTCCAGTTCCAGCCGGGTCGCGCCGACCTCGCTGCGCAATGAATCGTGGAAGGCATCGGGCAAGCTCAGCACGCGGCGCAGGAAGCGCTCCGAACCCTGGTTGGAGAGGGCAAAGTGCAGCCACAGGAAGCTGCCAGGCGCGCGATCGTCGGCCAGGAACGCGGCGACGGCGTCGGTGCCGATGGCTTCGGCGGGCTGGCCGGGGGTGAAGCGGTAGCCCCAGATCAGGCCGTCTTCGTCCGAGCCGTAGGTGTTCTCGATGATGCGCATGCAGGGTACGCCATGGGGGCCGCGCGCAGCGTAGCCCAAAGCCGGTGTCGCGCGCCTGCGCAGGGACGGCGTTGTCGGCATCGGCAACGTTGTTGCGCTGCGAGTTGCGAGGAGCGGGCGTATCATGCGGCAACTTCGCAGCCGCAGGTGCCACGCATGTCCACGAACGCCTTCTATCCCATCGGAATCCCTGGCCAGCCCTGGGGCGAAGCGGAAAGGCGGCAGTGGCTGGCGCGGCAAGGCAAGCGCCGCAGCTATGCGGACGAAGTGGCCAGCGCGATCGAAGCACTGCGTGGCGACTTCGATGTCTCGGTGTATGGCGAGCTGGACTACGCCCGCGAACGCTATCCGCTGTATGCCGTGCGCAGCCGCGACTGGAACGATGCACTGCCGACCGCGCTGGTGACCGGCGGCGTCCACGGTTATGAAACCAGCGGTGTGCACGGCGCGCTGCAGTTCCTGCGGCAACGCGCGCGAGCCTATGTGGGTCGCGCGAATCTGCTGGTGGTGCCCTGCGTCAGCCCTTGGGGCTATGAGCGGATTCATCGCTGGAACCCGAACGCCATCGACCCCAACCGTTCCTTCCGCGCCGACAGCCCGGCCGCCGAATCGGCAGCGCTGTGGCAGCTGGTCACGCCGATCCGTGAACGCGTACGCCTGCACATCGACCTGCACGAGACCACCGACAGTGACGAAAGCGAGTTCCGTCCGGCGCTGGCCGCCCGCGACGGCAAGCCCTTCGAGCCGGATGGCATTCCCGATGGCTTCTACCTGGTCGCTGACAGCGAGAATCCGCAGCTGGACTTCCAGCGCGCGGTGATCGGCGCGGTGGCCGCGGTGACCCATATCGCTCCGGCCGATGCGCGCGGGCTGATCATCGGTTCGCCGGTGGTCGCGCCGGGGGTCATCGAATATCCGGTCAAGCGCCTGGGCCTGTGCACCGGCATCACCGAGGCGGTCTACACCACGACCACCGAGGTCTATCCCGACAGCGCCAACGCCACGCCGGCCGAATGCAATGCCGCGCAGGTGGCGGCGGTATGCGCGGCACTGGACTACGCGTTGGCGCAGCGCTGAGGCCAGACCGCCTGGTGCATTGTCCGAAAGGAATCCGGGCGAGGCTATCCGCGTTTTTCCTACATCGGCTTGCGGGGTGCGCTGCTGGGCGGCGCCTCGCCGCAACTCCATCCTGTCGTTGACAAGGGAGGAGCCGATGAAACCATGCATGCGCAACACTTTGCTTTCGATGTTGATTTGCCCCGCCGCGGCGGCCGTGGCCGCCTCGCCGGTATACCAGTGCCAGGACGGTCGCGGCACGTCTTATCAGTCCACCCCTTGCGCGGGCGGACGAACGCTCAGGCATTGGCGGACGAACCTGCCGCCACTGGCGATGCCTGCGAGCGCGCCAAGCGCGATGGCCAAGAACAAGGCCAAGAGCAGAAGCAAGAGCAAAAGCAGGAGCAAAAGCAGGAGCAGCACCAAGCGCGGCACACGGTCACCGCGTCCGCGCGCTTCCCCAGGCACGAGTGCCTCGCGCCCACGAATCCGGTCTGGTCGCAGTGGCGCGGCCTCCTCGTGCGACTCGATGCGCGAACAGCGCGCGGCCGCCTACGAGGCCGTCGGGCTCAAGCGGGACTTTGCGCTTTCCAGCTACTGGGACAACAAGGTCCAGCAGGCCTGCAAGTAACGCTCGTCGCGCGCGTGCGTTCGGCTTGACCTGCATCAAGCCCACGCCGTGCCGCCGCCTGCACAATGCATCCGCCCCATCCCGGTCGATCCGCCGACCGTGAGTACCCGCCCACCGGTCTCTCGTCCCGGTTGCCGGCGGGTGGGGCATTCCCGCGCATAACGGAGCAACCCCATGAAAGCCGGCCCGGCGTCCGCCTGGATCCTCTTGCTGTTCGCGACCTGTGTGACGGCCGCTGCGCTCGAGTACAACCCGGCGCCCGCGGCGGATGCCTCGCAGCTTCGTACCTACCATTGGCGGGCCGGACCGGGCGTTGGCACGGCCGCGATTGACCGGGCGATCACCGCACAAGTTGATGCACAACTGGCAGCCAAGGGCTGGGAACGAGACGCGGGGCGCGCCGGCTTTGAATTGAGCGCCCACTATCGCCAGGACGCCTGCGGCGGAGTGGGGCACTGCCAGGGCGGCGGCGTGCTCGCGGTGGATCTGATCGACCCGCACAGCCATCGACGCGTGTGGCATGGCGAGCTCGCAGCGCCGGGCGCGGCGCGCCCGGAGCCGTTGGACCACCGCCTGGGTCAGCTGTTTGCCGCGTTCCCGATGCAGTCGGCGCCGCGCTGACTGAAGACCCTCCGACAACGGCCCCAGCCGCATCCCCGAAGCCTGATGCGTGTACTGCAGGAGCGGCTCTTGTGGCCTTGGGCCATCAGCCGCGACCGCCATCTGGCGGATGGGGACCTCTTCCTCAGCCGCGGGGCAGGGTCGTCAGCAGTTCGGACAGGCCGAGCCAGCCAATCTGCACGCCGATGCACAGGATCACGAAGGCCAGCAGACGCAGCACCACGTGGGTGCCGCTGTTGCCGAGAAGTCGCTGCAACTGGCCCGCATAGCGCACGCAGATGTAGATCAGCACGCACAGCAGCAGCACCGCGGCGCCAGCGGCGGCCACGTGCACCGGCAGCGGCCCTTCGGCTGGCGAACTGGTGCCCAGCGCGATGGCCACCGCGATCGAGCCGGGGCCGACGGTCAGCGGCAGGGTCAATGGATAGAACACCTGCGAGCGCAGCGATTCTTCCTGCACCGCCGCTTCGGCTTCGGCCAGACCCGCGGCGACACTGTGGTCCACGTGGGCGGGTGCGTTCAGCAGCTTCCAGCCGGTGGCGGCAATGACCGCGCCGCCGGCCAGCCGCAGCACCGGGATCGAGATGCCGAAGAACGACAGCACATAGGCGCCAACGCCGATCGACGCGGCCAGCAGTAACAGACTGTTGAAGGCGATGGCCCTGGCCAGCCAGGCCCGCTGGCGGGCGGTCGCCTCGGGCACCAGGCCAAGCACGATCAAGGCCGAGCCAGGCGGGTTCACCACTGGCAGCAGGCCGGTGAAGATCAACAGGAAGATGTGGGTGAAGTCATGCCACATGGCGGTCTCCGGACATTCGCAGGCGGCGGGCGCGAACGCTGACCGGCCACGATGCCGCATTGCGCGCGAGGCGTCTTGACCCAGGTCAAGCCCGGCCGGCATCCATCCTCGCACCGCGCGCCGCTGCTGGGAACCGGCCCGCTCGCGATGGCCGCCCGCCGGGGCGCGTGGCGTTGAACAGCGTCAGCAGCAGGCCACGGCTGCGCGGGCCCGGCCGCGGCGGGAGCGGGGAAAGATGTGTCGGCTTGACCTAGGTCATGTGGCCGGGGCCGCGTCCCCCGTAAGGTGCCGCCACCTCCACCGCCAATCCAGGGACCGAGGCCGCAACGCGCCATGAGCCGATCATCAAGACAGCCCCACAACCCCCAGCCCCGCGGGGCCGCCACTTCCGACACCGCACAGCGGGCCGGCGTACCGCGAGGCGCGGGCGACGCCCAGGGGCAGGACGATGAAGTCCTGCTCGACGAAGACATCAGCGTCCACATCCTCACCACCTCGGCGGTGATGCTGGGCGTGTGCATGACCGTGGTCGGCGTGCTGCACGTGCTGGTGGTCGTGCGCAACATCGACACCTGGGGCGACGACATCCTCAGCATCAACTCGATGATCTACCTGCTTGCCGGCCTCAGCGCCTACTGGGCCCTGCGCACGCGCCGGCGCAAGCGCTACCGCACGCTCGAACGCGCGGCCGACGTGCTGTTCCTGTTCGGCCTGCTGGTCAGCACCGTCGCCACCGGCTTCATCACCTGGGCCATCGCCGGTAACTGAGCCGGCCGCGATCCATCTTTCACGGACTCCACATGATCACCTCCAGACCCTTCCACCTGCGCCAGGCATCGCGCCTGCGCCTGCTCTGCGTGCTGCTGCTGCCGTTGCTGGCGCTGGCCAGCGCCATGGCCGCGGCAGATCCGGCGACTACCGGCGCGCCTGGCACGGCGGGCGCGGCACTGCAGGCGCCGCCGGAATTCAGCTACGGCGCCGATGGCATCACCCGCGCCAACCTGCGCATCAGCTCCGCGCCGGTGAATGTCGGCGATACGCGCTACCAGTCGCTGGTGATCAACGAGAACTACGATGCGCCGCTGATTCGTACCCGCCCGGGCGGCACCATCGAGGTACGTCTCGACAACCGCATGGACGAGCGCACCAACCTGCATTTCCACGGCATGACGGTGACGCCACTGGATTCGGGCGACAGCATCTTCCGCGCCACCGACCCGGGCACCACCGGCCTGTACCGTTTCAAGCTGCCGCCGGACCACAGCCCGGGCGCGTACTGGTATCACAGCCACATCCGCGGTGGCTCCGAGCGCCAGGTCGCCGCCGGCATCGCCGGGCCGATCTTGGTGGACGGCATGCTCGACCCGTTCCCGGAGCTGAAAGGCATCCGCGAGCGCGTGCTGGTGCTGCGCAACTTCCAGAAGACGCTGACCGGCAAGGTCGCCAGCGAGATCGTCACCAGCGCGCCGTCCATCCGCACGGTCAATGGCCAAAGCAACCCGGTGATCGATATCCGCCCCGGTGAAACCCAGCTGTGGCATTTCATCAACGTCGCGGCCAACCAGTACTTTCGCATCCGCATCGACGGCCAGCCGATGCAGATCCTCTCGCGCGACGGCAACACCGTGAACCAGAAGCTGATGACCAGCGAGCTGCTGATCGGCCCGTCGGCGCGCTTCAGCGTGCTGGTGGTCGGGCCGGCGGCCGGCGATCACGCCATCGAGCTGGGCTCGGCCAATACCGGCGCGGCCGGTGACCAGTACCGCGGCGAGCAACTGGCGACGCTGCGCTCGTCCGGCACCCCGGTGCCGACGCGGCAGATCACCAGCCCGTATCCGGTGCTGGAGGACTTCAGCAAGGAGCCGGTGGCCAAGGTGCGGCAGTTTGCCTTCCAGGATTCGGCCAGCGATGGCAACGCCTTCCTGATCAACGGCGAGCGCTTCGATCCGCGCCGCGTCAACACCACGGTCAAGCTTGGCGATGTGGAGGAGTGGCGGCTGTTCAATCCCTCGCAGGAGCTGCACCAGTTCCACATCCACCAGACCGATTTCCAGGTCGTGTCGATCAATGGCAAGCCGGTGCCGTTCACCGGCTACCGCGACAACGTCTTCATCCCGGCGCGTGGCTCGATCACCGTGCGCATCCCGTTCCGTGACCCGGTGATGCTCGGCAAGTTCGTCTACCACTGCCACATCCTCGAACACGAGGACGGCGGCATGATGCAGGTGATCCAGGTGGTGCGCCCGGAAGACTACGAACAGGCGGTGCGCCTGGAGCGGCTCGGCGGCATCTACGGCGACAACCAGACCTGCTCCTATCTGCAGAACACCGGCCGCGAGTTCAAGCTGCCCAGCAATGTGCAGCTGCCGGCGGAGGACACGCCATGAGCCGCACGCCCCTGTACCTGCTGGTGACGGGCGCGCTGAGCGTGCTTGCGGCCAGCGCCCCGGCGCGTGCCGACAGCGGCCGCTACCCGAACGTCGGCATGGACTACAACGCGGTCATGCAGTACGACTTCAGCCGCAGCGAAGGCAGCGGCGCCACCGACCCGCGCAACACCACCGACTTCTACCCGGACATCAGTTCGACCTTCTACCTGCGCTTCAGCCCGGATGACCAGGTGCGCCTGTCCACCGAGCTCAACCCGATCAACCCGCCAAACCCGGGGCAGAAGCGCAACTTCGGCGACCTCGGCCTGGTGATCAACGAGCTCGACTACTACAAGCTCACCGCCCACACCCAATGGCAGGTCGGCAAGGTGCCGGTGCTGTTTGGCCGCGCCGCGGCGATGGCGCCGGGCCTGTACACCAACGATTTCGTCTCCACCTACGACCTGCAAGGCGTGCTCGGCGCCAACTTCGCCTACCGCTACTTCGGCCAGAGCGTAGGCATGATCCAGCCTGGCGTGGCGGTGTATACCGCCGATACCACCGAGCTGAGCAGGCCGTTCCTGCGCAGTGGCGGACGCCTGCAGCGCTCCGATGGCGGGCCGGCCAACACCGGCAAGCCGGATTCCTATGCGCTGACCGTGGACTGGGATTCGATCCCGGCGCTGCCTTTCCTGGAGATGGAAGCCGGCTATATGCGCAACCGTGCCGGCGTCGACCAGCCCGACAGCGGCCCGGCCGATGACGAGATCATCAAGGTGGTGTCGGCGCGCTATATCTGGGCGCCGGCCTCCAGTGCCGACCTCGACACGACCTTGCGCGGCCGATATTTTGATGTGGTGCCCTTTGTCGAGTATGCACACGTGGACAACGAGGATGCGGTCGCCGGCAACGACACCGCCTACCTGACCACGTCGGTGACCGTCGACTACGGCCCCTGGGCCTTCGGCGCGACCCGCACCGACAAGCGCCGTCCGTGGGCCAGTGGCGCCGGCCGCAATGACTATCTCAACGAACTGAGCTGCACCTACAACGTCACCGGCATGTTCAACGTCGGTCTGTCGGTGGGCAGCCAGTCGGTGGCAGGGCAGAAGTCCAACCTGGTCGGCCTGGCCCTCAGCTATAGCGGAGCCCACTGATGAAGCGTTCCTGGTCCTTGTTGCTGGTACCGCTCAGCCTGGCTGCCGCCGGCCTGGTGCCGACGCTGTCGGCGAGTGCGGCAAATGCCGCGCCCGCGGCGGCGCCCGGCGACGATATCGGCGGGCCGTTCCAGCTCGTGGACGGCAACAATCGCCATGTCACCGACAAGACCTTCCATGGCAAGCCGGTGCTGCTGTATTTCGGCTTCACCTCCTGCCCGGACGTGTGCCCGACCGATCTGGCACGCATCGAGCGCATCGCCCGGCGCGTGCAGAAGGCCGGCGCTCCGGCACCGGTGCCGGTGTTCGTCAGCATCGACCCCGAGCGCGACACGCCGGCACGGATGAAGGCCTACGTCGGCGCCTTCGGCAGCGATTTCGTCGGCCTGACCGGCACGCCGGCGCAGGTCGCGCGCATCGCTGACCTGTACCACGTGTACTACAAGAAGGTGCCTTACGGGCAGCATGGGCAGTACACGATGGATCACTCCACCTTCCTGTTCCTGCTCGACCGCAATGGCCGCTACGTGGACCATTTCGGCCGCGGTACCGATGAAGCGGCGGTGGCGCGCAGCATCGTCGCCGAGCTCGGTGCCACGCCGGCCAAGGCAAAACCGACGGCAAGCACACGCAAGCCCTGAGCCATCTGGCCGCTGTAACGCGGCCACAAAATGCACACGCAAATGCAAACGGCGACGGGGAACCGTCGCCGTTTGCATTTGCATCATCGCCGCTGGTGGGCGGCCGGGAGGGGGCCGCCCGCCAGGGCCGTGGGCTTACCAGTTGCGGCCTCCGTGGTTGGCGGCATCGGCGGCCAGGCGCAGTTCCTGGTCGGCCTGGATCAGCAGCTGCCGGGCCTTGCCGGCATGGCCGCCGAGGCGGGCGTCATTGGCCTGCTGCGCGTCGCCGACGAGCTGGTAGGCCTGGACGATGTGTTCCTGCGCGGCGCGCAGGTTGCCGTGGCGCTCACCGATGTTGACCACCGGCTGCTGGGCCTGGGCCACGCCGGCCACGACGAGCGCGCCAAGCAGCAGCACGCGGAGGGGGCGAACAGAGATATTCATGGCGGTTCCTTTGAATGTTGGAAGTAGAGAGGGTTGCAGGGTGGATACGGATTCGGAGCCGCGGGCGCCGGTTGCGCTGCGGTGGGTGCACTGTGCGCGCGGGCAGGGGGGCGGTTCTTGATCTTGGTCAAGCGCGGGCCGCTGCGCGCGGAATCCAGCCAGCTGTCAGTCAGCGACGCCAGGCGGTCCGCAATGCCAGGGCCGGGCGCCAGCCCGCCCAGGTCGCCAGGGCCAGGGACACGCCGCCAAAAAGCGTGAGCATGGCCCACGCCTGCGGGTTGAACAGGGCCAGCGCCAGCATCAGCAGGCCGGAGGTCGCCAGCGAGAGGGCGACCACGCGCGCAGGCGAATGGTCATCGCCGATGTCGATTGGTTCGGCCTTGGCTTCCTGCTTCGCAGCCGCGATGTGCTGCCGCAGCGCATGCCATTGCGGACGCTCGCCGCGTGCCAGCAGCTGCGCCGTGGAGAGGATCAATACCGGCAGCACCACGCCCACCAGCACGTCGGTGACGCGCGGGTTGGCCTGCACCCAGTGCGCCAGCGCTCCGCCATCGAACGGCCCGCCCGGCTCGATGCCCATGCGTACCCACAGCCCGGCGGCAAAGCTGCCGAAGGCGCAGGTGAACACCGCGCCGCTGCCGATCCGTCCCGACAGCAGACCCCAGATGGTCGGCGCGAGCAACGGCCCAAACAGCATGCCGGTGATGGTCAGCACGATCTTTTCCGCGCCACCCATCTGCGGCACGCACAGCGCCACGGCCACCAGCGCGATGCCGATCAGCAGCGCGAACACGCGCCCGGCCGCGACCAGCCGGCGCTCACTGGCATCGGGGCGTTGCAGGCGCCGGTAGAACTGCTCGGTCAACACGCCGGCGAACACATTGATCTGCCCGCTGAGCGAACTGGCGGTGGCCGCGAACATCGCCGCCATCGCCATGCCGAGCATGCCGGTGGGCAGCACCGCCTGCGCGGCGAGGATGTAGGCCTGCTCGGAATCCACGCCCGGTTGCAGCAACCGGTAGAGCAGGGGCGGGGTCAGCCACAGCGCGGGGCTGATCAGGTACAAGGCACCAAACAGCCACGCGCCCTTGCGCGCGTCGCGCGGCGTGGGCACACACAGGTAGCGCTGCGCGAACGCCCATTCGGCACCGACCAGGAAGAAGTGCACGCCAACCCAGCCGGCCATGAACCACGGCGTGTACTGCGAAGAGAACGGCGACAGGAAGCCTTCCGGGATTGCCACCGGCACCGCCGAGTCCAGGCGCAGCCACAGCAGCGGGATCAGAAACAGCACCGACAGCTGCATCACGATGAACTGCATCACGTCGGTCATCAGCACCGCCCACAGGCCGCCGGCCACGGTGTAGATGATGACGATCGCGCCGAACAGCGCGATGGCCACGTGCAATGACAGGTGGCCAGTGGCCGGATCGCGCAAGGGATTGCCCGGCGCCAGCGGCACCAGGGCCACCAGCATCACCGCCACTGCATACAGGGCCACGCCGGTGGAGACGATGCGCACGCCCATCATCGCCCAGGTATACAACTGCACCGCGGCGCCGCCGAAACGCAGACGCACGAACTCGGCCGGCGTGGTCACGCCGAGCTGGCGCCAACGCCCGGCCACGATCCAGCCGACCAGCAGGCCGGACACGCCGATGCAGGTATTGAGGACGATGGCGACCAGGCCCTCGCGATAGGCCAGTCCGCCCCAGACCACGAAGGTGCCGGCCGACTTGAGGGTCATGAAGCTGCTCAGGCCCGCCACCCACCACGGCGAGCGGCCGCCGGCCACAAACATGTCGCGCGCGCCACGGTTGCGGCTGACATAGCGCAGGCCCAGCGCCAGCATCGCCAGCAGATAGAGCGCAAATACCACCGCGTCCAGCCGCGTCATGCGCGTCGGCTCCCACGACGGTCGCGTCCCTGCAAGGCCACATGCCAGACCACAGGCTTAGAACACCATGCGGAAGTTGACGCCGGCATAGCGATGGAAGTCGCGCGGCAACTGCTGGGCATAGGCATTGGCGCCACCGGCGGTGCCCACCGCCATCAGGTTGGCGGCATAGGCCTGGTCAAACAGGTTCTTGACGAACACGCCGAGGTCGTAGCGCCCGTCGCCGAAGATCAGGCCCGCGGAAAGATCGGCCACGCCGTAGGCGTCCTGGCGCAGGTTCGGGTTCTGGCTGATGTCCAGCACCACGTTGTCCTGCCAGCGCCAGTCGGCCTGCACGTAGCCGTCCAGGCGTGCGCTCAGCGGCGCGTCGTAGCGGGCGCTGAGCAGCACCCGCCAGCGCGGCGCGTTGATGAAGGGCTTGCCGTCCAGATCCTGCGCGCTGGCGCCGTGGCCCACGGGCCGGCAACCCTGCGCCAGGGTCTGCCCGGTGTAGCACGGGCCCTGGCTCACGCCGTCGAAGCGCGCGTCCAGCCAGGTGAAGCCGCCTACCAGGCTGAAGTACGTCGAGGGTCGCGCGGTGAATTCCACTTCCAGCCCGTCGATGGCCACGCCGCCGGCGCTGGTCAGCAGGAACAGGCCCGAGGTCGAGTCAAACGTCTGCGCCTGGTAATCCTGGATGCGCGTGCGGAACAGCGTGGTATCCAGCATCAGCGCGCCGTCGAACAGGGTGCTCTTCAGACCTGCTTCGAGCAGGCGCGAGGTTTCGGCCGGCGCCGGCAGCCGCGCGAACTGCTCGGCGCTCAGGCCCAGCGTCGAGGCCAGGCCTTCGCCCTTGTAGCCGGTGCTGTAGCCGACATAGCCGGTCACCGTGGCTGCCATCTCGTAGCTGAGGCTGAGCTTGCCGATCGTCGCGGTGTCGTCGTAGTGGCCGGTGACCGGGCCGAAAGCCGGATTGGTCGGTGCCTGCAGCACGCCATTGAAGCGCCCGGCCAGGGGCCGCACGAAGTCCAGGCGTTGGCGCTCGTCGATGAAGCGCAGGCCGCCGCCCAGGGTCAGACGGTCGCTCAGGTGCCAGTTGCCGTGGGCGAACAGCGAGCCGCTGTGGCTGTCCACGCGTGAGTGCCCGGCCAGGACCGCCTGGTCGCCGGGGACCACGGGCACCACGTTGCCGTCGTCGAGCACGCTGGCGATGCCGGGCAGGTTGAGGCCGCGACGGTCCAGTGAGTTGTAGACCGAGCCGTCGAACCAGAACGCACCCAGCACATAGTCGAAACGGCCACCGGTCGGTGAGGCCAGGCGCAGTTCCTGGGTGAGCGTGCGGCTGCGTTCGATGTTGTGGTTGTGCAGGATGAAGCGGCCGTCGGTATCGTCCAGGTCCATGTCGCTGTCGTTGTCGAAGCGACGCCAGGCGCTGATGCTGGTCAGGCTGTAATCGCCCAGCGCAATGCGCGCGGTGAGCGCGGCGCCCTGGTTGGTCTGACGCACGAACGGGTCCACGTCATTGTTGACTTCGGTGTTGTCCGGTCCCACCGGGGTACCGGTATCGACCGCGCGCGGATTGTTGCTGGCCACGACCAGGGGCAGGGCGCAGCAGTCCGCATTCAGACGCGCATGATCCAGAGTCAGGGTGACCTGCGAGCGCTGGTCCGGCGAGCGCCAGGCGAGCTTGCCGCGCAGTCCCCAGGAATCGGCGCCGTTGAGGCGGCGCCCGCTGTAGAGATTTTCGACATTGCCGCCGCGCGTATGCGCAAAGCCGGCCAGGCGGTAGGCGAAGGTATCGCCGAGCGGCGCGGACACCGCGCCATCGAAGCGCTGCTCGTCGTCCTGGGCCAGCAACAGCGAGGCATTGCCACTGGTGCCATCGAAATCCGGCGCCTGCGTCACCACGCTAATCACGCCAGCCGACGCGTTCTTGCCGAACAAGGTGCCTTGCGGCCCGCGCAGCACCTCGATGCGTTCGATGTCGTAGAGCTCGGCGAAGCTCGCGCCCGGCCGCTGCAGCACGACATCGTCGACCACGGTAGCGATGCTCGGCTCCACGCCCGTGGAAAACACGTCCGTGCCGACGCCACGGATGCGGATGGAGCTATTGCGCAGTTCATTGCCCGCGGCAAACGACACGCTCGGCACCAGCCGCGGCAGGCCGCCGATGTCGGTGACCTGGCGCCGTTGCAGCGCGGTGCCGTCGACCACGGACACGGCCAGCGGCACTTTCTGCACGTTCTCCTCGCGGTGCTGCGAGGTGACGATCACTGCGTCCAGAGTGCGGGCCTGGGCCGCGGCCACCGCCGAGGTATCGCTCGCGATCTGCGCGGCAGGCGCGTCTGGCACGGGCCCCTGCTGTGCCCACGCGCGGGCGTCGGCCAGCGTGCCCAGCGCCAGCACCAGATGCCGCGTATTCATGTTGCCTCCCTGGGCATTCAAGCCGTCGATTCATCTCCCCACGGCACATCTCGTGCCGTTTGGCGGCTGCCCCTGTTCGCCGCAGTGGCACTATCTACATAACGCCTGTGAAGCGCCAGCCATTGGGGTTGGGACGGCGTTCCAGTAATCGCAGCGTTGCGCTCACGGTGTTGCGCGCCCTTCAGCCTGCCCATAGACTCGGAACAGAAGTCCATATCATGGGAAATACGCAGATGGCCCGAGCCAAACCCCTGCGCGTCCAATCCGAAGAGACTCTCGACGATGTCGGCGGCGAAAAGCCCTTTGCCATCCCCGGAGCGCAGGCGCTGTCCAAGGGTCTGAGCCTGCTCACCCTGATCGCCGACGCCCCGCAGCCGCTGGGTTTCACCGAGCTGGGGCGCTATTCCGGCCTGCCCAAGAGCACGCTGCACCGCATCCTCCAGGCGCTCATCGACTATCGCGTGATCCGCCTGGACGAGGCTACCCAGACTTACCGGTTGGGCATCCGCCTGTTCGAGATGGCGCACCGGGTGTGGAGCGAGTTCGACCTGCGCAGCGCCGCCGAGTCGGAGCTGCTGCGCCTGCGCGACCTGGCGCAGGAAACCACGCGCCTGGGCCTGCTCGACGAGGGCGAGGTGCTGCTGATCGACCAGCGCGACTACATCCAGGGTGTGCGCCTGGCCAACGGCGTCGGCAGCCGCCTGCCGGCGATGGCCAGCGCCATCGGCAAGGCGCTGATGGCCTACCGCCCACCGGAGGAATTGCGCCGGCACTTTGAAAGCCATGCGTTGAAGGCGCTGACTCCCAATTCCATCCTCGACCCGGTGGAGATGCGCCGCGAGCTGGACCTGATCAAGGCGCGCGGCTACGCCATCTCCGCCGAGGAGGCGACGCTGGGCATCAATGGCGTGGCTGCGCCCATCCTCGACCATCGCGGCGAGTCGATCGGCGCGGTCAGCATCAGCGGCCCGGCCTTCCGCCTGCCGCCGGAGCGGCTGCACGCCCTGGGGCGCGACGTGATCGAGGCGGCGCGCCGAATTTCGGGCAACGTCGGCGAAACCTTCATGTCAATCGGCACTTCGGTCACGCCGAGCCATGCCGCCGACCGCCACGTGCGCTGCGCCGTGCCGTATGGCGCCTTCCTTGGCGAAGGGCCGCAATGGCTGCGCGCCAGCCGTTCGCTGCTGTGGGTGGACATCCTGGCGCCGTCAGTGAACCTGACCCACCTGGCCAGCGGCGATACGCGCAGCACGCCGTTGGGCGAGCTGGTCGGCGTGGTGGTGCCGCGGCGCCGTGGCGGTTTCGTGGCGGCCACGCAGAGCGGCTTTCGCGCGCTGGACCTGCAAAGCGGCGAGATGGTGCCGCTGGCCAGCCCGACCGACATGGTCGGGCGCCGGTTCAACGATGGCAAGTGCGATCCGGCCGGCCGGCTGTGGGCCGGCACGCTGGCCATCGATGCCAGTCCCGAACGTGGCTCGCTGTACCGGCTCGATACCGATGGCACGCTCAGCGAGGTCGAGCGCGGCTTCCACATCTGCAATGGCATGGCCTGGAGCCCGGATTCCACGCGCTTCTACCTGGCCGATTCCGGGCGCCGGGCGATCTTCCAATATGACTATGAGTTGGCGACCGGTACCGCATCGAACAAGCGCGTATTTGCCAGTTTCGAGCCCAGCGAGGGCATGCCGGACGGCCTGGCGATGGATGCCGATGGCTACCTGTGGTGCGCGGTGTGGGATGGCTGGGCGCTGCGCCGCTATGCGCCGGACGGCACGCTTGACCGCAGCGTGACGTTGCCGGTCCCGCGGCCAACCAATGTGGCCTTTGGCGATGACGACATGAAGACGCTGTACATCACCACCGCGCGCATCCGCCTGTCGGCCACGCAGCTGGCGGCAGCGCCGCTGTCAGGCAGTGTCCTGTCGCTGCGGGTGGATGTGGCCGGTGCGCCAGTCGGCGAGTATGGCGGCTGACATGGCGACCTATCCTTCCTTGCAGGGCCGGCTGGTGCTGGTCAGTGGTGGTGCCGCCGGCATTGGCGCGGCAATCGTGGCCGCGTTCGCGCGGCAGGGCAGCGAGGTGCTGTTTGTCGACCTCGATGCCGGGGCGGCGGCGCGCACGGTGGAGGAGGTGGTGGCGCAGGGTTTGCCGGCGCCGCAATACGCGGTCTGCGATCTGCGCGACATCGACGCCAGTCTGGCGGCGGTGCAGCGGTTGCTGGCCGGGCGCGCGCCGCATGCGCTGATCAACAACGCGGGCAACGACCAGGCGCAGGCGCTGGGGCAGGTGTCGGTGGCGGACTGGGACGATCGGGTGGCGGTAAACCTGCGCCATCAGTTCTTCCTGGCGCAGGCGGTGGCTCCGGCGATGCAGCAGGCCGGGCAGGGGGCGATCGTCAATCTGGGCTCGACGAGCTGGATGATGGGGCTGGCCGGGGTCGCGGTGTATTCGACGATGAAGGCGGCAGTAGCAGGGCTGACGAAGTCGCTGGCGCGGGAGCTGGGTGCTGATGGCATCCGGGTCAACGCGATTGCGCCGGGCTGGGTGCTGACGGAGCGGCAGCAGCTGAAGCTGGTGGGGGATCCGGGGAAGTCGAGCCGCTATCTGGAGCGGCAATGTCTGAAGCAGCATCTGCAGCCGGCGGATATCGCGGAGATGGCGCTGTGGCTGTGTGCGGATGAGAGCCGGCTGTGTACCGGGCAGACGTTTGTGGTGGATGCCGGGGTGGTTTGAGGCTGCTGGACGATTGATGGTCTGTTGCCCTGCGATGTTGATCGGCTCGCAGGGATTCCCGTGTGGCAGCCGGGGGCAGGCCCTGCCAGGACACGTCGTAAACCCATCCCTGGGGACTCCTGGGCAACATCCATGTTGCCTAGGGTCCTGGCAGGGCCTGCCCCCGGCTGCCCGATGGATCGCTGCGGCGGATGGAAATAGGTCCGCTGCGCTGGCGAACTGGTAGGCCGCTGGTCGAGGTGGCGGATGGCGCTTGGGCCCGCTGTAGGAGCGGCTTCAGCCGCGACTGCATCTGACGGATCTGGATTCCGCCGGTCGCGGCTGATGGCCGAGAAGGCCACAAGAGCCGCTCCTACGGGTTTGCGTTGACAACGATGTCGTGCGGCGCGCAAGGCGCTCTTCTGGAAGCGATTACACCTTCCGGTGGCTGAACGCATCAGCGGAAATTTGCCTGAATGCGCTAATGAATCAGGATGTTACCGTTTTCCCATCTTGCGGAACTTTGTTTCTGATATTAGATTTGGAACCGAGGTCCACAGAATGAAACTACATCGTGCAAGGGCACGATGTCCCGCCGGCAGACCGACACACACGAATCGGTCGCCGGCACGCCGCCAAGAGCGGGCACTACTTGCTTCGAGTCTTTGTTGTTTGCGCAACACACCAGGGGGATAGGCGGCGGGCCACGGGCCTGCCAGAGCGCCCGGTTACCGGGCACATCGGTGGAGACAAGGAAATGGGCACCATTCATCAATCCCAGGCAGAGCGCGCTTCGGCATGCCGCCTTTGTCCGTTCGGGCTGGAATGCCTGCCGGGCACCATGGCCGACGGCGATCTGGCCGAGCTGGAAAGCGTGATCGAGCACGGCACCCCCGCGCATGCCGGCACGCATCTGTTCCGCCAGGGCGACGAGTTCGAATACATCGCCATCGTGCGGCTGGGCACGGTCAAGACCTATTCGGTCGATCGCGAGGGCCGCGAGCACACGCTCGGCTTCCATATGCCCGGCGACATGATCGGGATGGACGCGATCGACGAGCAGCGCCATCCGTGCAGCGCGGTCGCGCTGGATACGGTGATGCTGTGCAAGCTGCCGTTCCGGGTCGTGGCCGAGCTGGCCGCGCGTACGCCGATGCTGCAGAACAAGTTGTTCCGGCTGATGAGCCGCGACATCGTGCGCGCCGCACAGCAGTCGGGCAACCACGCCGCGGACGAGCGCCTGGCGGCGTTCCTGGTCGGTATCGCCGATCGGCTCGGCGCGCGCGGCTATTCGGCAACGCGTTGTCAGCTGGCGATGTCGCGCATGGAGATGGCCAGCTACCTGCGGCTGGCGCCTGAGACCCTGAGCCGGCTGCTGCGCCGCTTCCAGGAAGAAGGGCTGGTCAGCGTCGAAGGACGCGATGTCGAGTTGCGCGAGCGCGCGCGTCTGCAAGAGATGGCCGCGCCGCTGCTGCCCTGCTGAACCGCAACCGGCGCAGGGCGCGCGGACCTGCAATGCGCTTGACCTGCGTCAACTACGGCAGGCGCGAGGTGGATCACGCTGTCGATCCCCATCCCACATTGAGCCTGCAACATGAAAACTTCCGTCCTGATCTCCGGCGCCGGTGTCGCCGGCCTGGCCACGGCGTATTGGCTGGCGCGCTTCGGATTTGCCTGCACCATCGTCGAGCGCGCGACCACGCTGCGCACCGGCGGGCAGGCAGTCGATGTGCGTGGCGTGGCGCTGGAGGTGCTGCGCGCGATGCAGCTGGAGTCGGCGGTGCGTGCGCGACGCACGCGCCTGCAAGGCACTTCGATACTGGATCGCGACGGCGTCGAGCTGCGCCGCGATGAAACCCGGACCTTCAGCGGCGGGCGCCTGGACAGCGCCGACATCGAGGTATTTCGCGACGACCTGTGCGCGCTGCTGGCGCAGGCGCTGGACGCCGGCGTCGAGCTGCGCCTGAATCAAGGCATCAGCGCACTGGTGGAAGATGCCGACGGCCTGGACGTTCGCTTCGAGGACGGCCAACATCAGCGCTACGATGTGCTGATCGGTGCCGACGGCGTCTACTCGAACGTGCGCCGCCTGGCGCTCGATCCGCGCGACGAATGCGTGCGGCCGCTGGGCGTGGCCCTGGCCTTGTTCACCGCGCCCAATCTGCAGCGCCTGGATCGCTGGGAATGGATGTATCGCGAAGAAACCCTGGGACTGGTCGCCTATCCGACCACGGACAACGCGGAGCTGCGCGTCGGCGTCGGCTTTGCCAGCAGCACCGATGGCGACTTGCGTGGTGATATCGCTGCGCAGAAGGCCTATACCTTGTCGCAATGCGCCGCGCTCGGTGGCCGGCTGGCCGAGTTGATGGCCACGCTGCCGCAGACGCCGCGCTTCTATTACGGCGACCTGGCCCAGGTGCAACTGCCGCAATGGTCACATGGGCGAATCGCCGTGGTCGGTGATGCGGCTTATTGCGCGTCGCCATTCTCGGGGCAGGGCACCAGCCTGGCCCTGGTGGGTGCATTCGTGCTGGCGCGCGAACTGGCGCGCTCGGCCCGCCAGCCCGCGGAAGCCTTCGCGCGCTATCAGGAACGCATGCGTCCCTATGTCGCGCTCAATCAGGCGCTGGTGGACCCGACCCGGCAGGGCCCGGTCCCCGATGCGCAGCTGGACCACGCCAAGTACGGCATCGTCCTGTACGACCTGCCTGCCGCGGCCTGACGCGGCGGGTTCAAGGCGTCAGCACGACCTTGCGGCAATCCTCGCGGCGCTGGTCGAAGACTTCGTAGCCGGTGGCGGCATCGGCCAGTTTCATGCGGTGGCTGATGATCACTTCCGGCGCCAGCCGGCCCTCGACAATCGCCTGCAGCAAGTCCGGCAGATAGGCCTGCACATGGGTCTGGCCCATCTTGAAGGTCAGCCCCTTGTCGAAGGCATCACCAAACAGGAAGCCGTGGATGAAGCCGGCATACACGCCGGGCACGCTGACCACGCCGCCGCGCCGCGTGGCGGCAATGCACTGGCGCAGCGCGCTGCCGCTGGAGCCTTCGAGCTTGAGCTTGGTCAGCACGGTTTCGGTGGTGCTGCCCTTGGCCTCGAAGCCGACTGCGTCAATGCTGGCGTCCACGCCGCGGCCGGCGGTGGCCTCGATGATCTGCGCGGCCGGGTCGTCCTGCTCGTCGAAGTTGATCGGAATGGCACCGTAGGTGGTGCGGGCGAAGTCCAGCCGATAATCGTGATGGTCCACCATGAAGATGGTTTCGGCACCGAGCATCCGTGCGCAGGCCGCCGCCATGTAGCCGACCGGGCCCGCGCCGAAGATCGCCACGCTGCTGCCAGGCTTGATCCCGGCATTGAGCGCGGCCTGATAGCCGGTGGGCAGGATGTCGCTGAGGAACAGCACCTGTTCGTCGCTGACGCCATCGGGAACCACGAACGGGCCGACGTTGGCCTTGGGCACGCGCACGAACTCCGACTGCCCGCCCGGCACGCCGCCATACAGCCGGCTATAGCCAAACAGCGCGGCGGGTGGCCGGATGTCCTTGCGGTTGAGGATGGCGCCGCGCCCGGGGTTGGTGGTTTCGCAGGCGGCATACTCGTTGAGCAGGCAGTGGAAGCACTGGCCGCAGGCAATGACGAAAGGAATCACGACGCGGTCGCCGCGCTTGACCGCGGTGACTTCCGGGCCGACGTCCTCGACGATGCCCATGAATTCGTGGCCGAGGATGTCGCCATCCTCCATGGTCGGAATCATGCCGTGGTAGATGTGCAGGTCCGAGCCGCAGATCGCCGTGGCGGTCACGCGCAGCAGCAGGTCGTCGGCGGCAATCAGGGTCGGGTCCGGTACGGTTTCGACGCGCACGTCGCGCGAACCCTGGTAGGTGAGTGCAAGCATGGATCGACCTCGGCGTGGCGAATGGTTTGCACACGCTGTACGCGGGCGGATAAACCGCCGGTGATCCCGACGTATGTAACAGGTGAGTGCGGCGGGCACCGCTCCCGGTTTGCCAGCACCTTCACGCCACGCGGCGAGGGGATTAACGCAGTGCGACCTACGCTGGCGGCCACTCGCCAGATGGACTGCCATGGTTCGCTGCCTGCTGTACCTTGCTCGCGCCGATCACCCCTGTCATGGACGCGGTTGACCTGATTGGCTGGGCGGCCTCCCTCCTGCTCATCGTGACCTTGCTGCACCAGATCCGCACGCAGTTGCGCAACGCCGACACGCGCGCGGTGTCGCCATGGCTGTTTGCTGGCCAGTCCGCCGCGTCGATCGGCTTCATCGTCTACAGCGTCCTGCTCGGCAACCTGGTTTTCATCGTGACCAACAGCCTGATCCTGGCCACTGCCGTGCTCGGCCAGTACGTGCTGTGGCGGCGGCAGAAGCGGCGCTGATCCCCGCCACCCAGTGCTGCGCGTCCTCACGGCGCGTTCTCGCCACGTTCGCGGCTGCTTACCCAGCGCTGGCGATGCTCTGGCGCAGACCCCGCATGACGAACCCCGGAGCCCAGCCATGATGCCGCGCCTGCCGATCCTGACCGTCGCCTGCCTGTTGGCCTTCGCCGCTTCGGCGCAGCAGGGTGACGGTACCGACGTTGCCGCCCAGGTCCACACCTTCAAGCCGGACAAGCGCCCGGCCGATGCGCAAGCCATCGCCGGCTTGCGCGTACCCTCGGGGTTCTCGATCAAGCCGCTGGCGACCGGCCTTGAAAACGTGCGTATTCTCGTCGTCGCCGACAACGGCGACATCTACGCCTCGCGCCGCGAACAGGGTGACGTGCTGCTGCTGCGCGACCGCGACGAGGATGGCCAGCTCGACGCACCGCCGCAGGTGGTCGCGCGACGCGCCGGCGCCCATGGCCTGGCGATACAGGGCGACGCGCTGTACCTGGCCACGCCCAAGGAAGTATTCCGCGCCGCCATTCGCGCCGATGGCACGCTCGACGAGCCGGTCATGCTGATCGGCGACCTGCCCGATGGCGGCCAGCACCCCAACCGCACGCTGGCCTTTGGTCCGGACGGCATGCTTTATATAAGTGTGGGCTCCTCCTGCAACGCCTGCAACGAGACCAACCCCGAGCACGCCACGCTGCTGCGCGCCACGCCCGACGGCAAGAGCCGCACCATCTTCGCCAGTGGCCTGCGCAACACGATTGGTTTTGCCTGGGACCCGGCCACCGGTGAGCTGTGGGGCATGGACCACGGCATGGACTATCTCGGCGACGACATCCAGCCCGAAGAGCTCAACCACCTGGTCAAGGGCAAGCAGTATGGCTGGCCGCACATCTGGGGCAAGGACGGGGTCAATCCGCAGAGCACGCCGCCCGGCGGCCTGAGCAAGGCGCAGTGGGCGGCCATCAGCGAACCGATGGTGCTGGGTTACACCGCGCATGCCGCGCCGATGCAGATGGTGTTCTACAGCGGCAGCGCGTTCCCGCGCGAGTATCGCGGCGATGCGTTCGTGACCATGCGCGGTTCCTGGAACCGCAAGCCGGCTTCTGGCTATGAAGTGGTCCGGGTGCGCTTCGATGGTGGCAAGCCCGTGGCTTTCGAGCCCTTCGTCGGAGGCTTCCTGGTGGACGACGGCCGTGGCCACATCGCCCGGCCCGTGGGCCTGGCGCAGACGCCGCGCGGCGCGTTGCTGGTGGGCGATGATGCCAACGGGGTGATCTACCGCGTCGCCTATGACCAAGGCAAGGCCAAGCCGACAGCACCGCCCGCGGTGCCTGCCGCGCCACTGCAGAAGCAGGTCAACCAAGGCAATGGCGTGCCGCTGGTATTGCAGCGCGTGGGTGATGCCAAGGCCATGCAGGTCGGCAGTGCCGCCTTCGGCACCGATGGCCGCATCGAACGGCGCCATAGCGAGTACTACGATGGCGTATCGCCAGCGGTGAGCTGGCAGGCGGTCGATGGCGCGCGTTCCTACGTGTTGATAATGGAGGATCCGGATTCACGGCCGATCACCCCGTTCGTGCACTGGGTAGCCTGGAACATCCCCGGCGATCTAACCGCGCTTCCCGAAGGGCTGCCCGAGCAGATGCGCCTGACCGATCCGCCGGGCGTGATGCAGGGCGCGACCTCGCGCGGCTCGGTCGGCTACTACGGTCCGCGTCCGCCGGTAGGTGACCCGCCGCATCACTATCACTTCCAGGTGCTGGCACTGGACACGATGCTGGACCTCCGCCCTGGCGCCACCCGCGACGAAGTGCTGCAGGCCGCGCGCGGGCACGTGATCGGCAAGGGCGAGGCCGTGGGCACCTACGCGCAGGCCCAGCCGCCTTTGAAGTAGGGCCACGGCATCGCATCAGACGCAATCACATCAGCGATTACACCGTTACCGCGCCGCCCGAAACGGTCAGCAACGCGCCAGAGGTGTAGCTGGCGCGGTCCGAGGCCAGCATCACGTAGGCCGAGGCCAGCTCGGCCGGCTGGCCGGGGCGGCCGTAAGGCGTCTGCGAACCAAAGTTCTCCACCTCGTCGGCGGCCATGCCGGCGGGAATGAACGGCGTCCAGATCGGGCCGGGCAGCACCGCGTTGACGCGGATCTGCTTGTCGGCGAGCAGGCCGGCCAGGCCGACGGTCAGATTCGCCACCGCGCCCTTGGTGGCGGCGTAGGGCAGGATGTTCGGCGAAGGCTTCTTCGAGTTCACCGAGGCGGTGTTGATGATCGCGCCGCCCTTGCCTAGCAGTGGCACGCACAGGCGGACCAGGTTGAACACCGCGTGGACATTGGTGTCGAAGGTCTTGCGCCATTCGTCCAGGGTGATCTCGTCGAAATCCTCGAAGTAGCGCTGATAGGCGGCGTTGTTGACCAGGATATCGAGCCCGCCGAGCTGCGAGTGGACCTGATAGACCAGCGCCTTGGCCTGCACCGGGTCGCTGATGTCGCAGGCAACCAGCACCGCGCGGCGGCCAGCCTGTTCGATCAGCGCGCCAATGCGCTCGGCATCGTCCTGCTCATCGGGCAGGAAGGCGATGGCGACATCGGCGCCTTCGCGCGCGTAGGCGATGGCGACCGCCGCGCCGATGCCGCTGTCGCCGCCGGTGATCAATGCTTTCTTGCCTTCCAGCTCGCCGTTGCCGACGTAGCTGTCCTCGCCGTGGTCGGGGCGCGGTTCCATTGCCTCGGTCTTCCCGGGGAAGTCCTGCTGCTGGCGCTTGAACGGCGGACGCGGATAGTCGGGGAGTGTCATGGGGTGCTCCGGTTTGGGGGATGGGGCTTCGCGCGCAAGCGTGGACCGCGGGCGCGATGCCTTTGCCGGTTCTAGCGGTGGGCGTGTTGCGTGGTCGTCAAGCGCAACGAAAGGCGAGGTGAGCGACGGCTCACGCGGCATGCGCGTCAGCGCCGTGGCAGGCATTGGCGATCAGCGTAACGGCGCGTTACAGTACCGGCATGTCGCTTTGGCCCACCCTGTTGCGTGTCGTGCTTGCCGTGACCCTGATGCTGAACGGGGTGGCGGCCGCCGCGGCTGCCGTGCAGCAGGTCAGCATGCAGGCGCAGCCCGTCGTCATGGGCGCCGCCGACATGGGTCCGATGCACGCAGCCATGCCGTGCCATGAGCAAGCGGCGCACGCCGGGACCGACAAGGCCGTGGCCGACAAGGCACATGCCGGCAAGCCGGACTGCTGCAAATCCTCCAGTTGCAGCTGCGCGTGTCCGTTCACTGCCCAGGCCATGCTGCATGCCTGGGTGCCCGCGCCCGCGGTCTTCCTGCGCTTGCGCGCCGTGCGCCCGCTGGCGTTGGGACATCCGGCGCCAGCCTTGCCCAGCCTGATACGGCCACCCATCGTCTGAAACGCCTGACGCGCCCGCTCGGGGCGCTTGCCGACGCACGTGCGCGCACGTGCGTCCTTGCGGCACTGCCGCGTACAGACGTTTGGAGTTGTCATGTCGTTTGATGCAAACCATCGCGGCGGCTTTGCGCCGTCGCGCCGCCGCTTCGTGCAGGGACTGATGCTGGGCGGCGCCGTATCCAGCCTCGGCCTGTGGCCCCGCACCAGTTGGGCCTTGAAGTCGCCGGGCCAGCCGCAGGTGCTGGCCGGTACCGAGTTCGATCTGGTGATCGGCGAAACGCCGATGAACTTCACTGGCCGCACGCGCACGGCGATCACCGTCAATGGCTCGCTGCCCGCGCCGCTGCTGCGCTGGCGCGAGGGCACCACGGTCAACTTGCGCGTGACCAATGCGCTGCCGCCCGGCTCGATCCACGGCCACGAGACTTCGATCCACTGGCACGGCATCCTGCTGCCGGCCAACATGGACGGCGTGCCCGGCCTGAGTTTTGCCGGCATCCACCCGGGCGAGACCTACCACTACCGTTTCACCGTGCAGCAGGGCGGCACTTACTGGTATCACAGCCATTCGGCGATGCAGGAACAGGCCGGGCTGTACGGGCCGCTGGTGATCGACCCCATCGAGCCGGAGCCATTCGCCTATCAGCGCGACTACGTGATCCTGCTCAGTGACTGGACCGACCTCTCGCCGGCGGCACTGTTCTCGCGCCTGAAGAAGATGTCGATGTACGACAACTACCACCTGCGCACCGTCGGCGATTTCGTCCGCGACGCGCGGGCGCAGGGCCTGGCCGCCACCGTCGAGGACCGCAAGCTGTGGGGGCAGATGCGGATGTCGCCGACCGATCTGTCGGATGTCAACGCGAACACCTACACCTACCTGATGAATGGCACCACGTCCCTCGGCAACTGGACCGGCCTGTTCCGTTCCGGCGAGAAAGTGCGGCTGCGCTTCATCAACGGCTCGGCGATGACGCATTTCGACGTGCGCATCCCTGGTCTGAAGATGACGGTGGTCGCTGCCGATGGGCTCTACGTGCATCCGGTCACGGTGGACGAGTTCCGCATTGCTGCGGCGGAGACCTTCGATGTGCTGGTCGAGCCCAGCGGCCAGGACGCCTTCACCATCTTCGCCCAGGACATGGGCCGCACCGGCCATGTCAGCGGCACGCTGGCGGTGGCCCAGGGCCTGCGCGCGCCGGTGCCCGCGGTGGACCCGCGGCCGATCCTGAGCATGGCCGACATGGGCCACGGCGGCATGGCGCACGCCGCGCAGGACGCAAAAGGCATGGAAGGCGGATGCGGTGCCGCACATGCGGCGATGGCGGCGACGCCGGTCGCCGATCCACATGCCGGACACGGCGCCGCGGGTGCCGCCGGCATGCAGGCGCATCCGGACAGCGAGCGCGGCAATCCGCTGGTGGACATGCAGACGATGTCACCCACGCCCAAGCTCGACGACCCGGGCATCGGCCTGCGTGACAACGGCCGCAACGTGCTCAGCTATGCGATGTTGCACAGCCTGTTCGAGGACCCCGACGGCCGCGAGCCGGGCCGCGAGATCGAGCTGCACCTCACCGGGCACATGGAGCGTTTCGCCTGGGGTTTCGACGGGCAGAAGTTCTCCGATGTCGAGCCGATCCGGCTGAACTACGGCGAGCGCATGCGCATCGTGCTGGTCAACGACACGATGATGACCCATCCCATCCACCTGCACGGCCTTTGGAGTGACGTGGAGGATGCGCAGGGCAACTTCCTGGTGCGCAAGCACACCGTCGACATGCCGCCGGGCAGCCGCCGCAGCTACCGCGTGCGCGCCGACGCGCTGGGCAGCTGGGCCTACCACTGCCACCTGCTGTACCACATGGAAGCGGGCATGATGCGCGAAGTGAGGGTCGAAGAATGAAGCACGATCTTCGCTACCTCTGGCCGGCACTCGGTGCGCTGGTGCTGTTCGACGCGGTTGCGCAGGATGCCCAGCATCAGCACGCCCAGCACGATCACACGCAGCACTCGCAGCACTCGCAGCACTCGCAGCACGCCGAAGCAGCAGCGCCGCAGCCGACGCCCGCCGCGCACGTGCATGACACCGCATCTGCGCAGGATGCCCAGATGGACCATGCCGCCATGGGCCATGCGCCAGCGCAGCCGCCATCGGCCGCGCCGCGTACGCCGATTCCCGTGCCCACCGCGGCCGACCGCGCCGCGGCGGTCAAGCCGCCGGGCGCGCATGCGGCCCACGACAACACCGTGCAGTCCTTCGTCCTGCTCGACCGTCTGGAAGCGGTGGATGTCGACAACGGCACCGGCCTGGAATGGGAAGGCGTGGGCTGGGTCGGCACCGACCTCGAAAAGCTGTGGGTTCGCAGCGAAGGCGAGCGCAACGGCGATGGCCACACCGAGTCAGCCAATGTCGAGGCCCTGTACGGCCGCGCCATCGCGCCGTGGTGGGATCTGGTCGCTGGCGTGCGCCATGACTTCAAGCCCGGCGCCAGCCAGGACTTCGCCGCCATCGGCATCATGGGCCTGGCGCCGTACAAGTTCGAGCTGAGCGCCACGGCCTATATCGGTACCTCGGGGCACAGCTTCGCGCAGCTGGAAGCCGAGTACGAAACCCTGCTGACCAACCGCCTGGTCCTGCAGCCGCAGATCGAAGTCACCGTGCATGGCGGTAACGATGCCGCCCGCGGCGTGGGCTCGGGGCTGGGCAGTGTCGAGGTGGGGCTGCGCCTGCGCTACGAGATCACCCGCCGCTTTGCGCCGTATGTGGGCGTGGTGGCCGAGCGCGCGTTCGGGCGCACTGCGGAGCTGCGCCGCGAACATGGCGAGGACAGCGACGACGCGCGGCTGGTGGCGGGCTTCCGCATCTGGTTCTAGCGCATCCAGGTACGCCACCTTCGTGCCTACCCGGCGCGAGGGTGGCTGGCAACGCCTGCGTGCGCGATGGGCCCGCTTGCGCAGGGTCGATCCAGGCCCTCGAAGAACAGGAGAACACGATGAAGCAAGTCACCACACTGCTGTGCACGCTGCTGTTGGCTTCCGGCACCGCGACCGCGGCGGCGCAGGATCACGCCAGGCATGGCGCGGCGGCGCATCCGGCTACGCCGCCGAGCGACGAATTCAACAAGCTCGATGCGAACAAGGACGCGGCCTTGTCCAGGGAGGAGCTCGCCAAGCATCGCCTCGGCGCGCATTTCGCGATGCTTGACGCCGATCGCAGCGGCAAGCTCGATGCCGCGGAGTTCGCGGCCGCCCGCGACATGTAACTGCGCTTCAGCCATCGGGGCGCGGGCAGGAGGCGCCCCGATGGCGGTTGGCAGCGTGGCAACGCTATTGCGCGCCAACCTCGAAGGAACCGGAGAAGCGGTAGCGCGAGGCCGGATGGGTCAGGCGCACGTAGCTGGCGACGCGGCCGCGCGACCAGGTGCGCCGGGTCAGCACCAGCAGTGGCGCGCCTTGTGGCACTTCCAGTTGCGCCGCAAGGCGGCGGTTGGCCGAGCTGGCCTGGATCAGGTGCTCGGCCCGCGCCAGCGGCGCCACCCGCATCAGATGCTGGTGTGGAATCTCATTGTAGAAGTCCACGTCAAGATAGTCCGGGGCGCAGGCTGGATTGACGAATCGGTCCTCCAGCTGCAGCGGCTTTCCGCTTGCGCGGTGCAGCAAACGCGTGTGGAACAGGCCGCTGCCCGCGGCCAGGCCAAACATCGCCGCAATGATGCGGCGCGCCGGCACGCGCTCGCAGACTTGCACCTGCACCGTGTGCGTGCGGCCGCGGGCAAGGATCTCATCGCGAATGCTGCGGACATCGAACATGGCCGGCTCCGACCGCGCACCCGCGACGAAGGTGCCGACGCCGCGTATGCGCTCCAGCACGCCGGAATCAGCCAGTTCGCGCAGGGCGCGGTTCACTGTCATGCGGGCCAGGCCGAACTGCCGGGCCAGATCGTGCTCGCTCGGCACGCGGCTTTGCTGCGGCCAGTGGCCGCTGGTGATGTGTCGAAGAATGTACTGCTTGAGCTTGAGGTAATGCGGCCGGGGTGGGTTCATGGCGCTAGCCTTGCATGTCTATACAACCTCGGCCAGAGGCTTCGATGCTGTGCTGCATCGTTGACACCGTGAAAAGTGCGTGATATTGCTGCGGTATAGACAGCCCTGGATTTGCCGCGCGCCATGCCGTCGCCTCGTGTGCTCCTGCGATGCCTGCTGATGTTCGTGCTCTGCGCGAACGGCGTCGTTGTCGCCTGGGCGAGCACGCGCATGGCCACCGCCGCGGCAAGCGTCACCGCGACCGCCACGGATCGCAGTGCTGCGGACAGTAGCGGGCAAGCGGTCGATTGCGGGCAGAAGGAGCGGCCAGGCGTGCCTGCCGGCGGCGGCCACGATGATTGCGACTGTGCCGCCAGCGATTGCGCCTGCACCATATTGACCCTGTATCCGATGCGGCCAGCGCAGCTGTTTGCCGCGCGCCACGTGCTCGGCACCGCGTACTTGCCGCCGCCGCTGATGCCGGCGGTGCGCCATCAGATTTCCCGGGTCTTCCGACCACCGATCGCCTGAGTTGTTCGAGTCGCCACGCGCGACGCTCTTGCGCACTCCATCCGGCCCACTGTTGGCCGCGGGAGCTGCTGTCGAACAACACCTGATGTTTCGGGGGAGAACCCATGTATCTCAAGCGCAATCCACTGGCGCTCGCCGTCGGCGTGCTGCTGTGCGCCGCCATCCACCCAGGCGCGCAGGCCCAGGAAGCAACGTCACAACCGGCGGGCGCATCCGCCGTGACGCTGGACGCGGTGCAGGTCACCGGCAGCCATATCAAGGGGCTGCAATTGTCCGGCGTTGGCCCGGTCACCGTCATCGATGCCGAAGCGATCCAGCGCTCCGGTGCCACTTCCATCGACACCTTGCTGCAGCGGCTGCCGTCCTCCGCCGGATTTTCCGGCAACCAGGGCAACGCCTACTGGGCCGAGAACGGCTACGGCACGACCCAGGTCAACCTGCGGGGCTTGGGCATCAAGCGCACGCTGGTGCTGTTGAACGGGCGGCGGGTGGTCAATGGCGGCACGGGTGCCAACAGCGCGCCGGATCTGAACGTGATCCCGGTAGCGTTGATCGAACGGGTCGAAGTACTCAAGGATGGCGCGTCGGCGATCTACGGCGCCGACGCGGTCGCCGGTGTGGTCAACATCATTACCCGCAAGACCCACGAAGGTGTCGCACTGGCGGCACGCTACGGCCAGACCTTCGAGCAGGACGGCGAAGATGGCGCACTCGACCTCACCTGGGGCACCAGCGGCGAGCGTGGCTCGCTGGTCGCCGGCCTGAGCTACGCCGAGTCGGGCAGCGTGAACATGGCCTCGCGCGCACCGTGCGGGCTGAGCGAAGTCGATGGCCGCCTGCAATGCGTCGGCAGCTCGACCACGGTGGGCGGGCGGGCCCTGCTGGCCGATGGCAGCCGCATCAACTTCAACCAGGTGGCCGGCGGAAACGGCGACGCCTACGCGCCATACTCGCCGGCGCTGCACAACTACAACGGCAACCCGACGCTCAACGCGGTCAATCCGATCAAGCGCCTGAGCTTCAGCCTGTTCGGCGACGCGGCACTGGGTGAGCAGGTCAATCTGTTCACTGAGTTGATGTACACCCACCGCGAATCCGAGCAGTTGGCGACCTCGGGCGCACTGGGCGTCTATCGCCCGATCAACATCGCGGCGGACCACCCGACCAATCCCACCGGGCAGGATCTGCTGCTGCAGCGCCGCCGCCTGGAAGAGGCGGGCACGCGGCAGTTCTTCCAGGAGACGCACACCTTCCGTGTCGTGGTGGGTCTGGACGGCGAGCTCGGCGACAGCTGGAACTGGACGGCGGCGTTGAACTGGGGCCGCAATACCGGCACGGACGGCTCGACCAATGTCGCCAACCTGGACCGCTTCGAGCAGACCCTGGACCCGGCGCGATGCAGCAACGCGCCCGGCGCGGCGATTCCCTGCGGTGACTATCTGGGCCATGGCGACGTGAGCCAGGCAGTGCTCGACTACATCCTTTTCGATACCCGCGACCACGGCGGCAACGAGCAGAAGAGTTTCACCGCCAGCATCAACGGCCAGCCGTTCGAGTTGCCGGCCGGCTGGGTCGGCTTCGCCTCGGGCGTGGAAGTGCGCAAGGAGCGCGGCTGGCGCAACCCTGACCCGCTCACGGTGCTGGGCATTGCCAACACCAACCAGCAAGACCCGATCGGCGGCGAGTACACGGCGCGGGAAGCCTTTGTCGAACTGGCGATCCCGCTGCTGCACGACAGCGCCATCGCGCAGGCGCTGACCCTGAGCACCGCGGCGCGCTATTCGGATTACGACCTGTTCGGCAGCGACATGAACTACAAGATCGGGCTGGACTGGCAGTTGCGGCCGTCGCTGAAGCTGCGTGCGAACTACGCCACCGCGTTCCGCATCCCCAACATCCCCGAGCTGTTTGGCGGCATTGCCGAGGGCAACCTCACCACCACCGACCCCTGCAGCGGCTGGGCAGCCATGCCGCCAAGCGCGGTGGTCTACCAGAATTGCCAGGCCCACGGCGTGCCGGCCAGCTATGTCCAGCCGGGCAAGACCATCCTCACCACCGCCGGCGGCAATCCGCAACTGGAGCCGGAGGACGCGAAGTCGCTGACGCTGGGGATCGTGTGGACGCCGGGCTTTGCCGAAGGGCTCACGCTGACCGCGGACTACTTCGACATCCGCATCGACAACGCGATCCAGCGCATCGACGGCTCGACCAAGCTCGCGATCTGCTACAACACGCCGGGGCTGGCCCATCTGTTCTGCGGCGCGGAGAACTTCACCCGCAATCCCGTGACCGGTGAAGTCGACTTCCTGTCATCGCAGCCGGTCAACGCGGCCAATGAGTGGGTGAGCGGCGTGGATTTCGGCGGTGTCTACGAGTTCGACTGGGTCGGCTTCCAGTCCAGCCTGAGCTTCGACGCGACCTATCTGGACCGATACGACGTGCGCCCGTATGCCGGCGCCGAAACGATTGCCTACGCCGGCAAGATCACCGGCGGGCGCGGCAGCTACACGCGCTGGCGCGGCCTGGCAGCCCTGACCCTGGCGCGCAATGCCTGGTCTGGCTCGTACAGCGTCCAGTACATCGGCAAGGCGGCGGACATCAATGCCAGTCCCGGTGATATCGGCGACCACGCACCGAGCGTCACATACCACAACGTCCAGGTGAAGTACGCACCGCCGCAGGCCGCGTTCGATGTGGCCCTGGGCATCGACAATCTGTTCGACCGCAAAGCGCCTTACATCCAGAGCTACACCGATGGCAATACCGACACCATGACGTATGACCTGCTGGGCATTCGCTGGTACGCGCGCTTCGGCTATCGCTGGTAGGCCTCCCGCTCCCGCCGGCAGGAGGCCGGCGGGGCACTGCAACCTTTCGGGAACAGACATGAAAGCAGCATTCAGGGCGCGATCCCTCCACAAGTGGATCGGCTTGATCATGGGCGTGCAGGCGCTGCTGTGGATGATCAGCGGGGTATACATGACGGTGGTGCCGCTGGAGATCATTCACGGCGACCACCTGGCGCATGTGCGCGGCAAGCCACTGCAGGCCGCCACCGCGCGGATCGAAGCGGATGCGCTGCATCAGCGCTATCCCGGCTTGACCGCGCTGAAGCTGAAGCGGCTGCTGGGCCGTGAGGTCTACGAGCTGCAGACCGGCGGGCGATCGGCACTGGTGGACGCGGCGACCGGCGCGCAGATCAGCCCGCTCGAGCGCGCCGATGCCATTGCCGTGGCGACCGCGCTCTACCAGGGCGATGGCGTGGTTCGCGCCGCGGAACTGGTGACCCGCGCGCCGCAGGAAGTGGTCACGCGCCCGGTGCCGATGTGGGCCGTGCACTTCGCCGATCGTGGCCAGACCACGCTGTACCTGTCGCCCGACAACGGCGAACTGCTGGCGCGCCGGCACAGCCTGTGGCGCTGGTTCGACTTTCTCTGGATGTTCCACATCATGGACTACGACACGCGCAGCGACGTCAATAATCCGCTGCTGCGCGTGGCGGCGATCAGTGGCCTGCTGTTCGTGTTGAGCGGCGCCTGGCTGCTGTACTTCAGCTTTCGCAGGAGGCCGGCGCGATGACCCCCTGGATGCGAAGCCTGCACAAATGGCTGGGCCTGCTGATCGGGCTGCAGCTGGTACTGTGGATGGCCAGCGGCGCGGGGATGGCGCTGCTTGACCACGAGCGGGTACAGGGGCACGAGTTCCGCGCGCACGCCGATGCCGCGCCAGCCTGGCCACGCGATGTACTGCCGCCGGCGGCCGTGCTGGGTGCATCCGCTGCGCACTCGGTCGGCAGTGGTTGGCTGCTGGACACGCCGGTCTATCAGGTTGCGATGGCGCAAGGAATGCAACTGTTCGACGCGCGTTCCGGCGCGGCCGTGCGCATCGACGCCGCGCTTGCCGCGGCGATCGCGCGGGCCTCGTACACCGGTCCCGGCAAGCCGCTGCCTCCGCAGCAACTGGGCGACTCGGCCGAGGTGCGCGACCATGACGGACCGTTGTGGCGCGTCGACTTCAGCGATGCCGAGCAGACCAGCGTCTACCTGTCGGCGCAGAGCGGCGAGGTGCTGGCGCATCGCAATCGGACGTGGCGGCTGTTCGATCTGTTCTGGATGCTGCACATCATGGACTACGCCGAGCGCAGCAACTTCAACAACCCGCTGGTGATCGGCGCGGGGGTGGGCGGGTTGTGGATCGCGCTCACCGGCATGTGGCTGCTGCTGGCGAGCTTCCGCCTGGCCGACTTCGTGCCACGGCGCTGGCGCGGCAGGCAGGCCTTGAGCGTCTTCTCCCCCGATGGGCAACTGCTGCGCCGTCTGGCCGCGCCCAAGGGAGAGACGGTCTACCGGGCGCTGGCGCGCGAAGGTCTGAACCTGCCGTCCAACTGCGGTGGTGGGCAGAGCTGTGGCCTGTGCGCCGTGCGGGTGCGTGGCACGCCGGCGCGGCCGACCCCCGCCGATCGCGCCCAGCTCAGTGCGTCGCAATTGAAGATGGGCTTCCGCCTGGCCTGCAACCTGCCGGTGAGATCGACGCTGCAGGTGGAGGCGGCCGGCGGCGCGAACCTGTGGCGGCAGCAGACGGCCGCGGTCGAACAGGTCACCGCGGTGACACCGTTCCTGCGCGAGATCGTGCTGAAGACGGAACCGTCGCTGCTTTCGCGGTTCCAGCCAGGCGCCTACCTGCAAGTGCACGTGCCCAAGTATCTGGTGCCGCGTGAGCGCCTGGTGTGCCCGGAGCAGCATCGGCATGACTGGGCCGCGCTGGTGTTGCCAGCGGCGCTGCGCAATCCCGAACCGCTGCGCCGTTCCTATTCGCTGGCTGCGCCGGTGGATGCCGCATCGGGCCGGCTCACGCTGCTGGTGCGCTTCAATCCGGGCCAGCAGAGCAAACGCTCGCACGCTCCTGGGCGGGGTTCGAGTTACCTCTACACCTTGCGCGCTGGCGACCCGGTGCGTTTCAGCGGCCCGTTCGGCGATTTCGCCATCCGCGCTGGCGGCCGCGAGAAAATCTTCATCGGTGGCGGGGCCGGCATGGCGCCATTGCGGGCGATGATCCACAGCCTGCTCGCATCCGGTGCGCGCGAGCGCATCCACTTCTGGTACGGCGCACGCAGCCGGCGCGAAGCGCCGTACGTGGAGGAGATGGCGGAGCTGGCCGCACGCAATCCCGGATTCAGCTGGCACCTGGTGCTCTCTGATCAGGCGCAGGAGGATCATGGTGACGCGCTGCCGGGACTGGTGCATGAGGTGGCGCACGAAAGGCTGCTGCGCAGCCATCCGGCGTTGCAGGATTGTGATTTCTATGTGTGTGGTCCGCCGGTGATGCTGAGCGCCACACGCCGCCTGCTGGCCCGCCTGGGGGTGGCGGAAGATCAAGTGAGGTTCGACGACTTCAAGATTTGACCGCGGCTCGCAGCGGACCTGACCGGCGTGGATGCACGGCTTTCACCCCGCGGGGGTAATAGTCGGCGTCCCGCATCCACGCCGGAGCGCCAGGCAAGGCCACCATGGACGCCCTGCTGCTGTCCCGCATCCAGTTCGGGTTCGTCATCACCTTCCACGTCCTGTTCCCGGCCTTCACCATTGGTCTGGCGAGTTGGCTGGCCTTCCTGGAGTGGCGCTGGCTGCGCACCCACCTGCTGGTGTGGAAGGAGCTGTACTTCTTCTGGCAGAAGCTCTTTGCCGTGTCCTTTGGCATGGGCGTGGTCAGCGGCATCGTCATGGCGTTCCAGATCGGCGCCAACTGGCCGGGGCTGAGCCAGGTGGCCGGCAGCATCATCGGGCCGCTGCTCAGCTACGAGGTGCTGACCGCGTTCTTCCTGGAAGCCAGCTTCCTCGGCGTGATGATGTTTGGCTGGGGGCGCATTTCCGAGCGCCTGCATTTCCTGTCCACCTGCATGGTGGCGCTGGGCACGCTGTTCTCCACGTTCTGGATTCTGGCCTCCAACAGCTGGCTGCATACGCCGGCTGGCTACGAGATGGTCAAGGGCATCATCGAACCACGCGACTGGACGCAGGTGATCTTCAACCCGTCCTTCCCATATCGTCTGGTGCACATGACGCTGGCCTCGTTCATCACCACCTGCTTCGTGGTCGGCGGGGTCAGCGCGTGGTACCTGCATCGCGGCCAGCATCGCGATGCGGCGCTGCGCATGTTCAAGCTGGCCATTGCCTTTGCTGCCATCACCGTGCCGCTGCAGATCATCGCCGGCGACCTGCATGGCCTGAACACGCTCAAGCACCAGCCGGTCAAGATCGCCGCACTGGAAGCGCATTGGCATGACGACGCGGCGGGCGAGGGCATGCCACTGGTGCTGTTCGCGCTGCCGGACGCGGCCGCCGAACGCAATCGCTACGAGGTCGCGGTGCCGCGCCTGGGCAGCGTGGTGCTGACCCATAGCCTGGAAGGCCGCATCGAGCCCTTGACCGCGGTACCGGCAGCGGACCGGCCGCCGGTGCTGCCGGTGTTCTTCGCCTTCCGGATCATGGTCGGGCTGGGCGTGGCAATGCTGCTGCTGGCGTGGGTATCGGCGTTTGCCTGGTGGCGCGGCAAGCTGCTGCAATGGCGCTGGCTGATCCGTGCATGGCGCTGGATGCTGCCGGCCGGTTTCATCGCCCTGGTCAGCGGCTGGTTCGTCACCGAGATCGGGCGGCAGCCCTGGGTGATCCATGGCGTGCTGCGCACCGCCGACGCGGTGGGTGGGCAGTCCACGGCAATGACTGCCTTCTCGCTGGCGGTGTACGTGGCCGGTTATGCGTTCGTGTTTGGCTGGGGCATCTGGTATCTGGCCAAGATCGTGCGTCACGGACCTCGGCCCACTACCGACGGGCCGGACATGGACGGTGGCGAACGCACGCCGGCGCGGCCACTGTCCGGCGCCGACGAACCGATCGATGGAGGCGCGTGATGGACGTATCGACCTGGTTGCCGGTGGCCTGGTTCGCGATCATCGGCTTCGGTGTGCTGATGTATGTGGTGCTGGATGGCTTTGTGCTGGGGATCGGCGTGCTGGCGCCGTTTGCCCGCGACGAAGCCGAAGTGGACCTGATGATGAATACCGCCGCGCCGATCTGGGACGGCAACGAGACCTGGCTGGTGCTCGGCGGCGCCGGCCTGTTTGCCGCGTTTCCGAAGGCATATGCGCTGCTGCTGTCTTCGCTGTACCTGCCGGTGCTGCTGATGGTGATGGCACTGGTGTTTCGCGGCGTCGCCTTTGAATTCCGTTTCAAGGCACAGCGTTCGCGCCGGCTGTGGACGGTGGCCTTTGCCGCCGGCTCGGTCCTGGCCGCCTTCGCGCAAGGGGTGATGCTGGGTGCGCTGGTGCAGGGCCTGCCGCTGGCGGAGGGGCGCGCCCATCCCGGTGCCTGGGCCTGGTTCGGTCCGTTCCCGATGCTGACCGGGGTGGCGGTGGTGGTCGGTTATGCGTTGCTGGGCAGCACCTGGATCGTCCTCAAGACCGAGGGCAACACTCAGCAGTTCGCGCGCGCCTTCGCCCGCCCACTGGCGATGGCGGTGTTGGCCTTCATGGGGCTGGTCAGTGCGTGGCTGCCGTCGTTGCAGTCGCGGGTGATGGAACGCTGGTTCGCCGATGGCGCGTTCTGGTGGCTGTCGCCGGTGCCGCTGCTGGCGGTAGCGGCCGGCATCGGGCTGTGGCAGTCGATCGGCGCGCGACGCTCGGACCTGCGCCCGTTCCTGCTGGCGCTGGCCTTGTTCGTGCTTGGCTTCATCGGACTGGTGATCGGCATGTGGCCGTATCTGGTGCCGCCGGTCTACACGATCTGGGAAGCGGCGGCGCCGCGCTCCTCGCAGATGTTCACCCTGGTGGGTCTGGTGGTGCTGCTGCCGCTGATCCTCGGTTACACGGTGTGGTCGTACCGGGTGTTCCGCGGCAAGGTGGCAGCCGGGCAGGGCTACCACCACTGAGCAAGGCGTGCAGCACTGCACGAAGCTGCCGGTTGCATCAATGCGTCGTCGTTGCGTCCGTGCCTGTTGCGTGGCCCATGGCGTGCCGATGCGCGTCCGCACACATCTGTTGCAAGCCACGTTGCGCCGTCCAGCCGAGCATGTCCTCGGCGGCATGAGGATCGGCGTAGTAGCAGGCCACATCGCCCGCGCGCCTGGCGACGATCTGGTACGGCAGCGCGTGCCCGCAAGCGACCGCGTAGGCTTCGATCAGTTCCAGCACGGACACGCCGACCCCGGTGCCGATGTTGACCACCTGGTACCCCGGCCTGCGCAAGGCCAGGCGCAGCGCGGAAACATGCGCTTCGGCCAGGTCCATGACATGCACGTAGTCGCGGATGCAGGTGCCGTCGGGCGTGGGATAGTTGTTGCCGAACACGCTCAGGTGCGGGCTGGCGCCGCAGGCCACGCGGCCCAGGTACGGCATCAGGTTTTCCGGCATGCCGCGCGGCGATTCGCCCAGGGTACCGCCCGGGTGCGCACCGACCGGGTTGAAATAGCGCAGCGCGATCACCCGCGACAATGGGTCGGCGGCGCAGACATCGCACAGCATCTGCTCCACCATCATCTTGCTGCGGCCATAGGCGCTGGCCGGGCGCAGTGGGTGGTCCTCGCGCAGGGGCAGACTGTCGGGTTCGCCATACACGGTGGCCGACGAACTGAACACCACGCAGGGCGGGCCGCTGCGGGCCAGCGCACGCAGCAGCGCCACGGAACCGGCGACGTTGACGTCGTAGTACTTCAACGGCGCGCGCGCGGATTCGGCCACCGATTTGACCCCCGCGAAGTGGATGGTGGCCATCGGCTGGTAGTGATCGACAATGGCTTCCATCCGGGCGAGGTCGCGTACGTCGGCTTCCTCGAACAGCGGACGGCAGCCGCTGATCCCGGCTATGGCCGTGACCACGGCGCGCTCGCTGTTGCTCAGATCATCGACGATCAGCACCTGATAACCCGCGGCCTGCAGGCAGGCGCAGGTGTGCGAGCCGATGTAGCCGGTGCCGCCAGTGACCAGGACCGGGCGCGTGACCGGTCTGTCCCAGCGCGGGAGCGGTGGAGGTAGCCGGCTCATGTCGAACTGGCCTGGCGGGCGCTGCCGCTGGCCCGCACCTGGCTGGCCGCGCGACGTCCGGCAAGGAAGGCGTGGTCGGAGTTGTAGTACTCCCACTCGCTGTAGCGGCCAGCCAGGATGATGTCATGCGTCGCCAGCCAGCTGCGGATGGTCTCGACGCGGGCGGCGCGGGCATGGTCGTAGAGCACATAGGCGTAGGGCATGTCGACCACCGAAGCGGTGAGCACCGGGTCGTCGGCGTTGAACATTCCCACTTCGATGCACTCGCGGATGCAGCGCTCGATCAACGCATCGTCGTCGCACGGCAGCGGCTTGGTCGGCGAGTAGGTGATCTCGCAGGTCAGGCCGAAGCCGCCGGGCGGGTTGTTGTGCGGGCTGGCATTGCCCTGGACGAAGATGCGATGGAACACCGTGGCTTCCGGGTAGTAGATCCAGTGCTTGTCGGTCAGGTTCTCGCGACCGATGCCGAGGTTCACGCAGCGCACGGAGACATGGCGCAGCGCCGCGGCTGCCGCGCGTACGCGCTCGGGCGCTTCGTCGCCGAGCAGGCGCACGAACTCGGGCAAAGGCAGGGTGCTGACCAGGTGCTGCCAGCGCAGGCGCCGTCCATCGGAAAGGGTGACCTGGCGGCGCCGCGGCGAGATCGCGGTGACACTGCGGCCCAACATCAGCGAGCCCTTCAGATGCGGCAGGAAGCCATCCATCAGTGCCTGGAAGCCGCCTTGCAGCGGATAGCCGAAGCGCGCGTTCGGCCCCATCGGCGGCGGCACGGGTTGCAGCGCGCCCTCTATCATCTCTTCCAGATTGGGCAGCGGCACGCGGCCGCCCAGCCACGAGGTCTCGATTTCGCGCAACGGCACGGTCCACAGCTTGAGGTTGTAGGGCACGGCGAAATGCTTGGCGACGCCAGCGCCCCAGACCTGGTAGATGAACTCCTCGAAGTTGGCCGGGCCAGCATGTCGGGCGAAGGGGGCGACCTTGTCGGCGGAAGCCTCATTCAAATCGCCGCTGTCGTTGGCGCTGCACAGCGTCGGCACGCCGCCATCGGCGCAGCAATCGTCCGGGGCACGTCCGCTTGCTTTCGAGCCAGTCGCGGCAGCTGGCACCACGGCGCGGGCGGCTGCGGCAGTGGCCGAGGCCGGTGCGGCAGGCGCAGCAGAAGCGCTGCCATCGAGCGCGCCATACCGCGCTTCAATCGCACCGACCAGGCACTCCTTGAGCACGGCAGGCGGCAGCCCATACAGCGCGCCCTGGAACGGATAGCGAGTATGCACGCCCTTGCTGTAGACCCAGGCTTCGCGGTTCTGCCAGTGCAGGTTGTCGCCGAGCAGCGTGGTGTACAGGCGCAGCACGTCCTCGTCGTTGGAGAACATGATGTGGCCGGCGTAATCGAAGCGGAAGCCCTGGTCCTGGATCGACCGGCACCAGCCGCCAACGGTCTGTTCGCGCTCGACCAGCACGCTGCCCTCGCCATAATGGTATGCCGCGGACAGGCCGGTGGGCCCGGCGCCAAGAATGAGGCATTCCACGGGTGGCTCGCCCATGGTCACCACGCGCTCGCCATCGAGGTAGGCGCGGGCGCGCGGATTCAAACCGGCGCTGGCGGCCTGCATGATCTTGCCGGCGATCGCCTCGGCGGTGCGGTCCCAGGAGGTTGAAGCGGTGAGACCGTCCTGTATCGCGATGCGCTGTCCGCGCTCGGCTTCGGACTCGGCCAGCGCCTGCTCGCATTGCTGGATGAACTCATCCGCGCCGTGGGCGATGCGCACGCCAGCGGCATACAGCCGCGCCACATCGCGTACTGGCGTGCTGACCACCGGTTTGCGCGCGGCCATGTATTCCAGCGTCTTGGTCGGGCTGATGAAGGCGGTGGAGGCATTGAGCGCGAACGGCAGCAGGCAGATATCCCATTGCGCGACATGCGCGGGCAGCTCGGCATAGTCGCGCTGGCCCAGGTAATGCAGGTTGGGGGCCTGCGGCAGCGTTGCCGGATCGATCTTGACGACCGGGCCAAGCAGCACGATCTGCCATTCCGGGTGCGCCTGTGCCAGTGCGCGCAGCAGGTCCAGGTCCAGGCGTTCGTCGATGACGCCGAAGAAACCCAGCGTCGGCCCGGCATGCTGGCGCTGCGGCGGCGCCTGCCTGCCGCGGGCGAAGTGCTCCACGTCGACACTGCTGGGGAAGCAATGCACGTTGGCATTGCTCGACGCCTTGGCATCGTGCAGCGAGGGGCCGCCGGTCAGGACCAGATCGGCGACTTCGAACAGGGTCTTCTCGCGGTCCATCAAACGCGCGGGTGCATTCATGAAGGCACCGAGCTCGTCCATGCAATCGAAGATCACCGAAACCGGCGCCAGGCCCTGCATCATCGGCAAGGCCATCGGCGTGTAGAACCACACAGCCATGTCGGCCTCGCCGTGAGTGGCAAGCCATTCGTGCAGCAGCGCACTCAGTTGGGGGAATTGCGCGTCGGCAAAGCCGGCATCGGCGATCGGCGTATGCGGCCGCAATACGGTCACGCCAATGCAGGGCTGGAAGACTTCCAGCCAGGCCGGACGGTCTGGATCATGGACCGGCTCTTCAAAGAAGGCTACATCCCAGCGCTGGGCCAGGCGGGACAACAGGTGCTGCGGGCGCTGGTAGACAAAGTCCCAACGCAGGTGGGAGAAGACGAGAAGCTGGCGCATGGCGGTGTGTCCATCGGAAGGGGAAAGGTCGGCAAGCTCGCGGCGAGCGGCAACGTAGGCGTCCGCGTAATCGCGCAGCAGGCGTGGAGGGCGCAGCGGTGCGTCGCAGGCCACTTCCCACAGTCCGCTGGGGTGCCATTGCGAGGGGTCCTCCCAATCGGGCCGATCCATTACCGGGTACAGGCACACTGCCTCGACGGCGACGCCATGCTGGTGAGCCAGACGCACCTGCTGCGCCACTTCGCGCAGCCATCCGGCACGTGCCTGGCCGACGTGGCTGGTCTCGCTCAGCGTCAGCGGCAGCCCATAGCGCTCATGCAACTCGCGCAACAGCCTGCACAGCGGGCGGCGCAGCGGATCGGCCTCGTGCCAGCCGAGTGTCCTGCGCGTGCCAACTTCCCACTGGTTGCTGTGGTAGTAGTTGATGCCGATCAGGTCCACGCATTCCGGCGTTCCGCCCAGATGCGGGTGCGAGCGGCCGGTGAGCATGTCCAGGACTTCGAACTGCGCCGCATGCTCGCGCCGGGCTGCTTCGCGCAACTCGGCCTCGTGCACGGGCGCGCCAACATGCACGAGTGGCTCGGCCCACATCATTCTTGCGTGTGGGTCCACCGCGCGAATGGCCTGGCATCCGGCCAGCGCGGCACGCACCAGGCGTTGTTTCAGTCTGTGCCCGTCGTGCGGGCGGTCGCCCAGGTGCGGATGGAACAGGCCGGTGGACGTGGCCGCCCAGGACAGGAACGACAGTTCGTTGATCGGGGTGTAGACGCGCGGCCGTTGCGAAGGATAGGCCGCCAGTTCATGGGCGACCACGGTGCAGAAGCGGGCGAAGCGGGTGACGAATTCGGTGTCGCCGTCGTCCAGCAGGTCGAGCCCGTCGGGCACGCCATAATGCATCAACGTCCAGCGGATGGTGATGCCCTGGCGCGCGGCGGCCTGCATGCGGGCGTGCAGGCTGTGCAAGTCGAAGCCGCTGGCATCCTCGCACACTCGCCAGCCGAGACTTTCACGGACCTCGCTGAAGCCCATGCGGCGCAGGCGCCGGTAGTCCGCATCCAGCCGGCCCAGGTGGCCGCTGTCCCTCGCCATCCACAATGGCAGGCCGCGGCCATTGACGTGATCGGCGCCCTCGAATCCCCCAATCCACTGCATAGGCGGTTTCTCCTGTTCTGGTCCGTCGAACAGGCGGCATGGAAAGAGGTGCCAGGCGATGCCGGAATCCGGAATGCGTCAGGGCAGGACGACCAGGTCTGCAGGATCGGTAGGCCTCGACAGTGCGCCGCAGGGCGTAAGTGGGCTGTGAGCCGACTGCATGCGCTTGCTCACTTTGCCAAGCGCTTCAGCGACGGCCCGAAAGAAAAAGCCGGCACGCGGCCGGCTTTTCTTCAACGCTAGGCGGGGAACCCTCAGAAAGCCCAGCGCGCGACCAGCTGGTAGCTCGGGCCAGCCTGTTCGCTTTCCAGCTCGTACTCGTCGTAGTCGCGGTCAAGCTGGTCGGCTTCGGTGTTGAACTTGTCGAAGAACTCGTCCTTGGAAGCGTCCAGCAGGTTGTTGGCCGACAGCCGCACCGAGAAGCTTTCCCCAAAGCGCTTCTCGATGAAGGCATCCAGTTCGGCACCGTAGCGGATCAGGCCTTCCTCGCCCAGCACTCGCGTGTTGGCATCGCCCTGCTTGCGGTAGGTCGCACCGAAGCTCATGCCCCAAGCCGGAAGATCCTGGATGAAGCCGATGTTGTAGACGTAGTGGGCCTGGTCGTTGAAGCGGCGCTCGCCCATGAAATCATCGACCCTGGAATCAACCCAGGAGTAGTTGACGAACACGCCGGTGTTGTCCAGACCGAACACGCTCAATGGCGTGGACAGGTCGAACTCGAAGCCGTAGACCTTGCCGTCGCCGACATTGCTGGAGGTGTAGACCCAGCTCTCGGCAGGTTCCTGGGCCATGGCGTCGGCCAGGTCGACGGCATCGCCATCGTCGATCATCTCTTCCCAGGTGTCTTCCATCTCGGTGCTGGGCCTGCCGGTGTTGACGATCTCGATCAGATCCTTGACGTCGCGATAGAAGAGATTCAGGCCGACCACGCCCTTGCGGCCGAGGCGATGTTCAAAGCCCAGGTCCACGCCATTGGCGGTTTCCGGGTCCAGTTCCGGGTTGCCGATGTAGTCGTTGTCGCCGTACTCGCCGTCCAGCAGGGCCGGGATCAGTTCGTTGAAGTTGGGCCGCTTGACCGTCCTGGCCAGCGAAAGGTTGATGCGGTCGACGTCGGTCACGTCCCAGCGCAGGTTCACCGACGGCAGCAGCTTGTTGTAGTCCTTCTTGACCCGGCCTTCGCTTTCCTCGTCCTCGATGTACTCCACTTCGGACCTGGTGGTTTCATAGCGCAGGCCGGCTTCCCAGGAGAACACCTCGCCCTTGCCGGTGAACATGATGTAGGGATCCAGGCGCTTTTCCCTGATCTCCGAGGCGACGCTGCCGTCCAGTTCGTAGTCCGTCGGGAAGACCGGCGTCTGGCCTTCTTCCTCGGCCTCCCACTCATAGAAGGTCACGAGGCTTTCGCGCTTCTTGGTGCGGTAGTCCACGCCAAATTCGAGCTCGACATTGCCGAGGGGGCGCACGTGAGCCAGGTGCAGGCCGGTCTCGGCGTCCTTGGCCGACACCGCCTCGGCCTCGAAGGCGGTCTCGTCCCACTCGCCCTGGTCGATGCTCCAGGTCTGGTCCCATTGATCCTCGCCGCTGACGTAGACCTCCTCACCCTCGGTGGTGGCCTGCGAGTTCTGAAAGCGCGCGTGGTCCACGCTCAGCTTGGTGGTGCCGCCGGCCATGTCGAACTTGTACTCGGCGCTGATGCCGTAGTTCTTCTGATCGTACGGGTCCAGGCCCGGCACGCGTGCATTGATCGTCTCGCCGTCGTCCAGTTCTTCGCTGAAAGACACCTCCCTGACGTCGCGGTCGGTCTTGACATAGAAGCCGTCGATGCTGAGGCGGCCACTGTCGCCGATGTCGGCGGCATAGCTGAGGTTGGCCGAATAGTCACGCCCGTCCTTCACCTCGGTCTGGTCTTCCCAGCTGACCTTTTCGCTGCGGGTATTGTCGGTGAAGCGGTCCGAGCGCTTTTCCTTGGCGCGGTAGCGGTCCTGCACGTTGAAGCCCGCCAGCAGGTGCCCACCGAGTGCCTCGAACGAGGTCACGGCACCGAAGGTCGGGTTCACTTCGCCGTCGTACCAGCGGTTCACCCCCACGCGGATGTAGCTGCCGGTGAACACGTAGGCATCGCGCAGCACGATATTGATCGCGCCGGCGACGGCATCGCCGCTGCGGTTGGCGCTGGCGCTGCGCTTGATCTCGATGTGGTCGACCATTTCCGCCGGGATGCGGTCGACGTAGAACGAACGATCATCACCGGCGCCCGGTACCTGCTTGCCATTGATCAACACCTGGGTGTAGCCGCCGCCGAGGCCGCGCAGCTGCGCACCGTCGTATTCCATGATGTCCGATCCGACAAAGCCCACGCCCGGCACGCGCTTGAGCATGTCGCCGACGGTGTTGGGCTCGAAGCGCTGGAAATACTCCAGGTCATAGACCAGAGTCGGGGCGACGTCCTCGCTGCGGTAGCGATAGGTGATCTCGCCCTGGACAACCAGCGTGTCCATCTGCTTTACCTCCGGCGCGGCAGCGGTCCCGTCCGGCGTTGTGGTCTGTGACCAGGCGGCACCGGCCGGAATCAGTGCGGCGCAGGCGAGCGCCCGCCCAAGGCCAATGGCCAAAGCGTTTCGTTTCATTGGTGGTGCTTCCCCGATTGTCGGAACGACGTTAAGAAAATGTCGGAGCTTTTTTACTTCGGGGATATAAAGGAAATATGACGGTTTGGAGATTGCGACAGCATCGGGCTGTAATCGAACCGTCATGTTCGATGCCTAGCTTCCGCGGCTGCAAACAATATTCCGGGGATGGCAATGATGCTTCGCACGATTCTGATGGCCTCGCTGCTGGCGCTGTCTGCCTGCTCCACGGTTGCGCCATCTGTCGCGGACACCGGCTCGCGCCCTGCTGCGTCCAAGGAAGGCGACGAGGCGGGCAAGGAAGGGGATTTGCTGTTCAGCGCGCACCAGGCGCGCATTCCGCACGTGGTTGTCACTGAAGCCTGGGTGGCCAAGCCCGCGGCTGACGACAACGTCGACTCCCCGGCGGCCTGGCGAAGCGCCGAGGGCAGGCTGATGGTCGTGGCCTCCGCCAAGTCCATCGACCAGTTGATCGTCTACGACGGGGATACTGGCGCGCGGCTGCGTACGGTAGGCAGCAGCGGCAGTGCGCTGGGCCAGTTGAGCCGCCCCAACGGTGTTGCCACGATCGATGACAGATTTGTGTTCGTTGTCGAACGTGACAACCACCGCGTGCAGATGTTCACGTTGCCGGATTTCCGCCCGCTACTGGTCTTCGCGCAGGACGACCTGCAACAGCCCTATGGCCTGTGGGTGCGCAAGCATGGCGACGGCTACGAGGTGATCGTCAGTGACAACTACATGAAAGGCGAAGACGCGCGAGGCGAGGACATCGTTCCGCCACTGGGCGAGCTGGACAAGCGCTTCCGCCGCTACCAGGTGAGCCGGCAGGCCGCCGGCTGGACGGCACGCGCCACTGGCCACTTCGGCGACACCGGCCAGGCCGGCGCGATTCGCGTGGCCGAGTCGCTGTTCGGTGATGAAGCGAACAACCGCCTGTTGATCGCCGAGGAGGACATCCCCACCGGTACGCGGCTGCGCGAGTACACCCTGGACGGCAAGTACACCGGGCGCGACGTGGGCGCGGGCACCTACAAGGCCCAGGCCGAGGGCATCGCCTTGATGCGTTGCCAGGATGGCCGCGGTTGGTGGGTGGCCAGCGACCAGTTCGACGACAGGACGGTGTTCCATGTGTTCGACCGCCAGACCCTGCAGCACGCCGGGTCCTTCGTTGGCCAGGTCACCGGGCTGACCGATGGGGTGTGGCTGGATGAGCGTGGCGATGCACGCTTCCCGCAGGGCGCCTTCTACGCCTCGCACCTGGACGTGGCGGTGTCGGCATTCGATTGGCGTGACATTGCCGCGGCGCTGAAACTGCCGGCGTGCAAACACTGAATCACATGCGGGATTGCGGCTGTACCGTGACGGCGGCCGCGGTCGTGGGGTGTAGCGGGCGAGCCAGATCGCTCAGCCGCCAGACCAGTTCGCAGAGCGCGAGCGGCAGCACCCACGAGATCCACAGCAACCATGCGATGCCCGCCGGTGGTGGCGGCAGCACGCTGAAAATGCCTGGCGTATGCAGCAGAAGCCGGAAGGTGACCGGTGCGAGCGTGACCAGGTAGGTGCGGATCATCCAGCGGCGATGCTGCATCACGCGCCCGCGCCGGATCGATACCAGGCCCACCAATGCGGTGCAAAGCCAGGCCAGGGCCGTCGCGGCAAACGCCGCGCGGATGGAGAAGGGCGCAGGCGAAGTGGCGATCAACCCGGTGGCACCGGTGCAGGCGATGAGCATGCCGTACAGGTAGACCCGGCCACTCCAGCGATGCGGGCGGTTGCAGGCGCGTGGCCATTGGCTCAGAAACTGCACCAGGCCGAGCAGTATCGTCAGGCCACCGCCGGCGAGGTGAATCCACAGCCAGCCACGCCGCTCCCAGAACATCGTGTAGGTAGCGGCATCGATATGGCGGTACTTGTTGAAGACGCCGAACAGGAAATCCCCGCTCCACCCCGCCAGCGCGAGCAGCAGCAGGGCCACGGCGAGCCGCGTGGTACGCAGGCGCCACGTCGGATCGGTAACGGCACTGCCCATGGGGATCTCCCGGCCGGATGCCGGGAGCTTACCTCACGTGGGTCGATCGCGACCGGGCACCGTTCCAAACCCCCGTCCCCCGCCGGAGCGGCCGGCGAGGGACGCGCGTTGCACCAATCAGAAGCGCCAGTCGAAACTCAGCGTGTAGTTGCGCGGCGCACCGTAGTAACCGGCGTAGCGCAGGGTGTTGATGTACTTCTCGTCGGTGATGTTGCGCACGTTGAAGCGCAGCGTGGCGTTGGGCAGCACATCCCAGGCAACGAAGCCGTTGAGCACGGCGTAGCTGTCCTGGTGCACGGCGAAGCCACTGGTTTCCACGTTGGAGATCGCGCTCTGCCAGCGGCCGCCGATGCCGAACGACAGCGCACTGTAAGCGGGCAGGCGGGCGCTGAGCATCAGGTTGGCAGTGCGCCGCGGCACCCAGCGGTAGGTATCGTCACCATCGGCGCCGGTGAGCTTGAGTGCGGTGTAGCCGAATACCAGGTCAACGTTGTCGCTGAGCTTGCCGGTGGCCTCGAACTCCACGCCCTTGGACTCCACGTCCACGCCGGCGTAATAGAACTGGCCATGCTCGTTGTAGCCGATGCCGGTGGCGAGGCCGTCCTGCTCGGCCTTGAACACCGCCAGCGTGGTCAGCAGGCGCTTGTCGAGCCAGTCGGCCTTGACCCCGGCCTCGTAGTTGCTGCCCTTGGTCGGGTCGAGATAGCGGTCATTGATGTCGGTCTGGTCCTGCGGCTGGTAGATGTCCGAATAGCTCACATAGCCGAGGACGTGCTCGTTGAAGTCGTAGGTCAGGCCGGCGTATGGGCTGGTCTTGCCTTCGGTCTGGTCGAAGGCCACGCCGTAGTTGTCGCCGTCGCGGTGATAGCTGGCGTAGTTGAAGCCGACGATGGCCTTCAGCTGGTCGGTCAGCGACAGACGCGTAGCACCGAACACGCGCTTGAGGCGCTGGTTCAAGGTGCCATAGGTCGAGGCCTCGCCCCATACCGGCTCGGGGATGACATTGCCGGCCCACGGGAAGGCCGGCATCGGCAGGTAGCCGCACGCCGCGTCGCCGCACATCGCCTGGGCGTATTCGCGGTTGATGGTTTCGCTGCGCGCGTAGCCCACGCCGAACATCAGCTCGTGTTCGCGGCCGAACAGCATGTAGCGGCCGTTGATCCGCGCATCGCCGAGGTGGGCGGTGGTCTGGTCCGGCCCGCCCCAGGGGTAGCCGTACAGGCCGAGGTTGGTGCCCGGCTCCAGGCCGGTGCCGTTGATGTCGGTGGCGTAGAACAGCTTGGCGTCGTTGTCGGTGCGGCGGTAGTTGTAGGAAACCTTCAACTGCCAGTCGGCGGCCAGCTGGTGGGTGTATTCGAGGAAACCGGTCTGGGTGCGGGTGTCCCACATCGTCCAGTCCTGCGTGGTGGAAGCGCTGCGCGGCCATTCGGCCTGCGTGCCATCGGCGTACATGAAGGTCAGCGCGCCCCACATGGTGCCGTCGGTCTGCGTCTTCTGCCATGAATAACCGGCGGCCAGCGTGCCGTTTTCGCCGACCTGGCCATCGACCACGCCGTAGAAGAAATCGCGCTGGTCGCTCTTGTCGCGCAGCCAGGAGTCGCCTTCCTCGTGCGCGGCGACGACGCGGCCGGCCCAGCGGCCATCATCGGTGAAGGGGGTGGAGTAGTCGGCCTGCACCCGCGTGGTGCCCCAGGTGCCGTAGCTGACGCCGACCTGGCCCTGTTCGACATTGGTCGGGCGCTTGCGCACATAGTTGATGGTGCCGGCGGCGTTGCCGACGCCGGTCAGCAGGCCGTTGGCACCGCGGATCACTTCAAGTTTCTCGTAGCCGAAGGTATCGGTGGCGCTGGTCGCCACGCCCCAGCCATTGGGCAGGCCAACGCCGTCGATCTGGGTGTTCTCGATATCGAAGCCGCGCGAGGTGTACGTCGTTCGATTGGTCTCCCATTCCTCGACCTGGATGCCGGTGGCCAGGCGCAGGGCCTCGTTGACCGAGGTGGCACCGAACTGCTGCATCTGCTGGCTGCTGACTTCGCTGATCGACTGCGGCGTTTCCTTGATCGGCAGGTCGAGGTTGGTTGCGCCGCTGCTGACGCGCTCGGCGCGCTGGGCCACGACCAGCACCTGGTCGAGATCGGTGGCGGCGGGGGCGGCCGCGTCATCGGCCTGGGCATTGAGGGCGGCGAGCAGGCCAAGGGTGAGCAGGGAGTAACGCGGCAGGCCGGTGCTGAGGCCGGAAGCAATAGACATGTGGGGTCCGTGAGGTGGTGGGCGGCACAAGGCCGGTGGGGACGGACATTCTACATGGGAATGGTTCTTATTGAGAATTGGGGGCTGGAGGTCTGCCGAGAGGTTCCGGTTAACCTAGACAGATGCGGACCCGAGCCAATGCCCAACCCAACGAAAGCCTCATCGACGGCATCGCCACCTTGCAGGCGCTGGCGACGACGCAGGAGCCGGTGGGCTGCCTGGAGCTTGCCCGCCGCCTCGACGCCGAGCCGACGCGGATCAACCGCCTGCTCAAGGCGCTGGCCTATACCGGCATCGTGCGCCAGACCGCTGATCGCAAGTACACCGTCGGCGCGGGCATGCATGTCCTGGCTGCGCAAAGCCTGTTCGCTTCGGGCCTGGTGCGGCGCGCCTTGCCCGTGCTGGAGTCGCTGAAGCGCTACGGTCACACCGTGGCGATGGGCATGCTGTGGCAGGACAACGTGAGTTTTGTCTTTCATGCGCCGCCTGGTGTCGATGCCATGAACGGCCTCGGCCGCGTGGGCCTGTTCCCGGCTGCGAACCGCGGCGTCGGTGTCGCATTGCTGGCGCAGTTGAGCGATGCCGAGGTGCGCGAGCTATACGAGAACCGGCGGCAGCCCGCGACGCCAGTAAACCTGGACGCACTGCTTGAAACATTGGCGCAGACGCGCCAGCAGGGCTATGCGCGCATGCAGGCGGCGGATGATGGGGAGCATCACGTCATTGCCCGGCCGGTGGGGACGCCGGTATATGCCGCCATTGCGTTGAAGGGCTGGATACCTGAGTCGGCAACGGCCGAGCTGGTGGCGGCCATGCAGAGTGGGGCGCACGAGATTGGCTGATGGCCGCCTGGTGCGGTTGGGGAATGGGGGAACGGGGAAGGAATGAACTGCAAAGCAAAGCCCATGGTCGTGATGCTGGCCACGGCCGGCCCTGCCGAACGATTGCGGGAGACCTTGAAATCACTGTCCGAATGCCAGTTTCCCGAAGCCTTCCGGGAAACCATCGTCATCGAGAATGGTCCGCGCTCCGGGATCGGTGAAATCCTGGCCGAGCAGAGCGACGTGCTTCGGATCAGGCATGTCTATGTCCCCGAACCGAACAAGAGCATCGCCCTCAACCAGGCGATCGAAGCGCTGGACGACTGCTTCATCTACTTCATCGATGACGATGTGCGCTTTGGGCCGCAGGTGCTGATGGAGTATGCGGCTGCCGCGCAGGAGAAGCCTGGCTTCTACTTCGGCGGGCCGACCTCGGTGGACTATGAGGCGCGTCCGCCGGAGTGGTTGATTCCGTACCTCCCGCCTTCGGCCAGAGGCTGGAGTCCGAGCGTGCGCTGGGTCAGCCCGCGGCGCGCGCTCGAAATGAATGCCTGCGAGGCCTGCGTCGAAGGCGTGGATCTCGACGTGCCGGTATTCCGCGGCTTCAACTGGGCCGCCTTCAGTGCGGACCTGAAGCGGGCCGGGGGATTCAACCCCGAGCGTGGGCCGGGCGCGCGCACCAATGCGACAGGGCAGGAAATGGACATGCAGTCGCGGCTGATCGCCATTGGCGTGAAGGGAAAGTACCTGAGCCGGGCGCGCGTATGGCATTACGTGCCGCGATCCCGCTGCACTCCGCAATGGACGCTGCAGCGCGCCTATCGCGACGGGGTAGGGCGGGGGATTTCGGAGAAACAGGCAGACACTTTCCTCGGCTTCCCCATCACCATGCTGGCCAGGGTCATCGCGCTGCTGTCCATACTGCTGATGACGCGGTCCAAGTACGACCCGGTGGCCAGGTTCGAGCTGCGGCTGAGGGTTCGCTACCTGCTCGGTTACCGGAAGGGTTTGCGCCTTCGCCGCGATCGGCCACTGCCGGCCGAGGGGCACTGGAACGGTTCGGTCTGGTGTACCTCATGTCGATCCTGAAGGAATCGCTCGGCACCCTGAGGCTGGCCTGGCGCGCGGATCGATCCGCGCTTGCGCTGCTGGTTGCCACCAGAATCGCCGATGCAGTCAGCACCGTCGGCATCGCGCTGGTTGCCAAGGGATTGATTGACGCGATCCTTGCCGCGGCGGGCGGCAGGGCCGAGCTGCGCGAGGTCTATCTCTGGGTGGGGGCCGAGCTTGCGCTGGTGATCGCCCAGGGGGTGGCGATGCGGGTGGATGGCTACGCGCAGATTGTCGTGCGTGCGCGGCTGGGCCTGCATGTGAACATGCTGATGCTGGGGAAGGCGGCGGGCGTTTCCTACGCGCGATCGGAAGATCCCGCTTTCCAGAATCTGGCATCCCATATTCGCGGCGAAGTGAGCTTGCGCGCGGCCGATCTGGTATTTCATCTGGCGACGTTGCTGAGGTGCGTGATTCTGTTTGCTGGTTTTGCGCTGGTGTTCCTGCGGATTGAACCGGTCGCGCTGGCGGTTCTGGCGATTGCCTGTGCGCTACCGATCGTCGCCGAGGTCCGCTACCGGCGCGACAGCTTCGAGCTGCGGCGCGCGCGCCTGCTGAGGACGCGCAAGGTGTCGTACCTGGAAGGGGCGCTGATGACCGAGCCGACGGCCAAGGAGGTAAAGCATTTTGGCCTGGCGGCGTGGCTGATGGAAAAGTATCGCGGCATCTATCACGGGTTCTTCCTGGAGGAATCCAGGGTTGAGCGGCGGCATCGGCTGGTGTTGTCGGCGTCGGACGTGGCTGCGTCTCTGGTCGTGTACGCCTTCTATGCGTGGGTCGCCTATCAGGGCGCCACCGGGCGGATCAGCCTGGGTTCGGTGGTCCTGCTGATGGTGGTGATCAAGCAGGGGCAAGCGGTCGTGCGGCAGGCGCAGGCGGCCGTCGGCGGGGCCTACGAGATGAAACTGCACATGGCGAGGTTTTTCGAGTTCATGCGCATCCCCGAGGACGATCCCGATGCCGGGTTTCCGGAGGGCATTGAGGATGCCGCGTTGGCCAGGGTGGAATTCGAGAATGTCAGCTTCGCCTATCCCGGCTCGGAGCGGCTGGTCCTGAAGAATGTGAGTTTCGTGCTGGAGCCGGGCGAGACGGTGGCGATTGTTGGCCGCAGCGGGGCCGGCAAGACCACTCTGATGAAACTGATGGTGGGGCTGTATGCGCCTACCGCTGGCAGGATTCTTGTCGATGGCGTGGATGTGCGTTCACTGGCGGCGGGTGAGCTGCGGCGGAAGATTGGCGTGGTGTTCCAGGACTTTTCGCGGTTTCATTTCAGCGCTGGCGACAATATCGGCGCGGGTTGGCTGCCGCTGAGGACGGATACCGACCGCCTCGACCAGTCGGTGCGCAGCGCGGGCGCGGAAGAGGTGATTGAGCGGCTCCCTCACGGGTTGGACACGCCGCTGGGGCGGTCATTCGGTGGCGACGACCTCTCTGGCGGGCAATGGCAGCGGATTGCCTTGGCGCGGGCCTTCATGCGCAAGGCGCCGATCCTGGTGCTGGATGAGCCGACGGCCTCGCTGGATGCGGAGACCGAGCACGAGATTTTCCAGCGGTTCCATCAACTGGCTGGCTCGCGGACTTCGATCCTGATCACGCATCGGTTTTCGAGCATCCGGATGGCGGACAGGATCATGGTGTTCGAGGATGGGGAAATGGTGGAGTGCGGGTCGCATGCGGAATTGATGCGGGAGTCGGGGAGGTATAAGGGGTTCTTTGAGTTGCAGGCTGAGGGGTATCTGGCCTGAGTCGGGGGGGTACGACACGAGCGATGAAGCTCAGGTGAGATGATGATGTGGTCTCTGACGAGCCAAGAGATGATCTTCGCGTTTGCAGCGCTTTTCTCGCTGGCGGCACTTTGCGCGCGTATTCTCGCGGTGCGGATTGCGAGGAGTGCCAACGCTGGGGGGGAGCTGCCAGAACTGGACATTTTTCCGGCTACGACGCCGGCCGGGATCGCGAGGGACCTTGATGTCATCTACAGGAACTGTGGCATCACGACGCATCACGGCGTCGCATGTGTGGTCTATCTGCTGTCGCTCTTCATGTCTGGCGCGTTGTTGGTTGTCTATGTGCTGTTGTCAACACAAGCGACGTAGCGATCCTCCCAATACCATCAATGGTGCAATTATGGGAATGCGCTTGCTTTTGCTGATCGTGTCGCTTGCTGTGACGGCTTGCGGCAGCGGTCTGGAGAGTCCGAGTGATGCCTTCTTGATCCCGCCAGATCAGATGGCAGTACTTACCATGCAGGCAGATAGTGGCGACGTGGTGGCGGTAAAGCGTCTCATCGCGCACTATGATGCAACCTCTGGAAATGATGGTCTTGCCGAAGAATGGAGGGCAAAGGCCAGGGCACTGGGTGACGCGCAAGAGCTCTATTATTACGCTGCAGGGCTGTTTATAAAGGCTCAACGCGAGAATGATCCTGGGAAAAAGCGCGGGATGCTTGAGGAGGCGCTGAAGGCCGCTGAGCGATCCTCGTCAAGTCATGCGGACGCATACACCCAGAAGTTGATCGATGAAATCACCCGATCTTTGGCGCATCTCTAGTACTGGAAGGTCCCGGCAGCGTAAATTGATCGGCTACTTTTCGTTCAGCGTGGGCACGCCATGAACTTGCGCAAGTCAACAACCGGGTATGGACGAAGAGTTGCGATTGGCGTCGTTCTTTTCGTTTGGCTTGTGCCGTTGTTCTCCGGCATCGGCGCGTACAAAGACATCGCGGATCAGCACGTTCCGGGGTTTCCCAACCCATCGCAAGTCAGGTTGTACCTCTATACTCCGGCCGTGCTCGTTGGGCTCAATTTTGTACTTCTCCTGATCGGGCCTCGCGTAAGTCGCTCCATCGTCGTGGCTGTGCTTCTCACTCAAGCGGTGTTCTTCCTGGGTGTTCTGGTGGTCCAGCAGGGAGGCGTATGAAGGATTCGCTCTTTCCATCGACTTGTTACATCGGTCAATAGCACATGTTCACATGCAGAGGCTTCGCACTGCCAGGTCGCGGAGTTGCCTTGCCCGCGGTAGCAGACGTTGATTTTGATGGACGGGTGGTCGGCCTCGAAGTGTTCTTGGCAGGTTCCGGGCTGTCCATCTCGACAGTTGATCTGCACTGGATGGACAAAGCTGTCCTGGGGCACAACTATGATGAAGAGGAAGAGATACTGACGATCTACGCGGTGGATGGGAGAAGTGTTGATCAGTTCAGTACTCAGGTCCTGGCGCTTATCAGTCACTCCGGCGAACTCGCCGGGTTGGCTTGGCAAGACGAACGGGGCTTGGTCTCGGAGATCGATGGCCGGAGCGAGAATTGATGAACTCAACAAAAGGAACTGCTTACGCCAGGGAAGGAAATGCTCATCCTGTCCATCGTTCTCGGCGGCGCGGCCAGCTTCGATGCGCTTTCCAAGGAGTCTTGGGGCAGCGAGATCGTGAGCTGTGTGGCAAGAGCCAACACCTGGGTGGCCAGCGCGGGGCGATTGCCAGATGGCACCAGAATTGAAGGGTCCAGCAATTCGCCAGTGCAACAGATCACGGTTTATGATGGCTTGATCTGGGTTGCCACGCTTGGGATCGACTTCTCGCAGGCCGAGCTCAAGCCGCTGCCCAGTGGCGAATTCGAGCTTTCAAAGATCGTGTTCCAGTATGCGCCAAGTGGCGTGTTTGCAAGCGACGCTGTCATGAAGGTTCGCGCATATGAGTCTGGGGAATACTTTATCTCGATATCTCGCGAGGGGGCCTGCAATACCGCGGGCGTGGTCTACCTTGATATTGTGCGAAGGAAAGGGGCCAATGGCTTGAGCGAGCGTGTTGGCTTCATTGCCTTCGTTCCCAAAGTCGCTGCGCAAGCACACTAGCTCGTCTGTTCTCATCTCGGGTGGAATGTGATGCTGTTCACTGGAGTAGGAGGTGCGAGAGCTTTAGCCGTTTTCGTCCTAAGCAGATATCTGGCCGGATGGGCGGGTGGATACTGGCTCGTCACGCTGCTTTGGGGAGGTGGTGCGCACCTGTTTTCATTGCGCGTCGCTGCAGACTGGTGGATGGCAGCTTCACTTATCGTCGGTTCTCGAGTGGGCCGGCTGCCCGTGCTCTTGATCGTCGCTGCTTGTTGCTTTGCTGCAATTATTTCGCAATGCACACGAGTGGATGGACCAGCGGCAATGGAGCATGTTGGATACTACGCTGGTACGACGCTTGTGGCTTTTGGCCTGCTTGTCTCACCACTGCTTTTCGCCTTGACTGTGCAGTGGCTTATTGCCGTGAGGAGTAGGAAGGGCTGCTGAGTGGTCGAAGGCACGGTTCGGGGAATGAGGGGAAATGACATGAAACGCGTGTGTGTGGGCGCCGGGATCCTGCCTGCGCGCGCAATCTTGCTCTGTGGCTTGTTGTTGGGTCTGGGTGCGCCGGGCTGCGCGAGGCCGGCTTCGGGCGTGGCGCATCCATCGTCAGTTGACCAAGTGCCTTGCGAAATTCTTGCCGTCGTCAATCAGAATTCCGACGTTGTGAAATATTACGGCGGGCCGATCCTTGCCGCGCGGCTGCCCGTTCTCTGGGACGAGAGGCCCAACGGTCAACAGGCATGTAGCCTCGTCGGTGGGAGCGGCTTCGTGAGAAGCTTGACGCCTCACTTTGACAGCAGATCTTCGTTTATCGCTATTGAGAAGTTCTACTACGACAATGACGCTGCCTTTCTCGAAATCTACTTTCCGCCTTCCGGGAAGAATGCGGAGTTCTTCATGAGAAAAAGGGACGGGCGTTGGCTGATCGTAGAAAAAATGCTGTGGGAGAATTGAGGTGCGTCCCGAGACCGCGAATGGATCGCGAATTCATGAACTTGGGCTCATGGCGATGCTGTGCTGCTCCGTCATGTCCGCACATGGCGATGAGCTGGGTGATCAGTTGGCTTTGGATATCAGGGTGGCCGAGCAGTCAATCCTGGCGTCATTGGCGTCCCATAGAAGCTCGGGAAGCAAATATCTCTGTGCACAGAATTTGTATGCGTGTACGGGTGCGGACGATGCGGAATTGGGCCTGGCCTTGATCGGCGGCAGCAGGAGTCCAATAGCTGCTCGAAGCCTGATTGAACTTTCGAGGTTCAAGATGGACGCAGGTTTGTCCGAAGCTTTCGATTGCTATGTTGGCTATCGCGGAGGTGCGGTCGTCAGACTGATCAATTCAGTTGACGCCAAGAAACTGTCGCAACAGTGCTACGAGGAGTTGGCAACGTTCAAGGTGCGCGCGCGAGCACGGTATGACGTCAGGCCGGAGGATGTCTGCAGGACGCCGAGTGAAATCGCCGGCGGCCTTCGCGAGCTTTCAGAAGTGGCGGCGTCGGGCGCTAGCTGCGAGGACCCGTAGCCGCCCTCCCGACGCACAGCAACGACGTCCGCCAGGGCACTAGTGGCATGCGGCACGGGTAACTCATGCTGCCATTCGCGGATCAGTCAGATGGCGCGAGACGCCAGAATCAATTTCTAGTCAGGAGAATGTGGCTAGCCTGGTCGCTGGTAATGATTACAACCAGTAGTGCGCGGCCTGCTATTTGCAGAATGATCCGAAGCAATGCAAGAGCGGCGACTTGGCTGACAATTGGACTCCGTCAGCTCCGACGGTTGCCCAAGTGAATGCCATGGGTTGTACATGTGCTCTGCCGTATTATTCAGGAATGTCGCCAGTGCAGAGCCCGCTGGATATGGCGACTTCTTGCAGTTGTCACCGATTATCTGATGAGGCGCCAGGATGAAGATTTTCGTGAAGTTTTTTGGCGTCCTATTAGGGCTGCTATGCACTGCCTATGGGCTGTTCGCTGTCGTCGGAGGCATGAGCGCACCTGGCCCTTGTGGTGTTAGCTGCGAATTCAATAATGCCTTGGTGAGGCTATTGGGCCAGACTGGCCAAAGCGTTATTTACGGTGGGTTTTGGGTTATTTCCGGATTGGTCTTTGTTTGGTTCATCATCTATAGAGTCGGGAAGGGAAAAGGTCGTTGAACATATATGCGTATGGTGGGGGCGGTTGGTTTCGTTGCTCCGTTGGGATTGGATGGTGCTTTGGCGTGGCTTAGTGCCAACCTCAATGTCGGTCGCAGCGCGTATGGGTTCACGTCTCTTCACCCGGTGCGCGAGGCCGCTTGGACGATGCAGTGGCGGCCTAGCCTCAAATATGTGCACCAAGCCCGTCCAGGAGGCGTCGTTTCGCTGGATGGCCATGTGGGTCTATACGCGTTGCTCGAGAACGGTGGGCACGGGGCCATTTCGGCAAGGTGCCAGCACGTAACCGTGGTGCATAGCGATGGGGATGCGTGCTGGCCAGGTGGCCCACCATTCGCAGATGTGAGTGCGACAGGCATTGGCGGAATATGACTAAGACATTGAAATGTATTCTTTTTGCAGCAGCTTTTCTGGCGGCTCAGAAGCTAGTTCCAATCATCTTTCCGCGTGGATTGTTCTCTGGTGCAAATTACCCGGAATGGCTTCAGTGGGTTTTTGGTGGCCGCACGCTGGTGATTGGGCTTCTTCAAGTTGCTGTCGCATTGGTCATATGTGGGTTTCCACTCTCTAGACTTCCGGCTTGGATGTCCGTGGCGCTTGGTGCCGCACTTGGGGTTTCAGTTAGTCTTGTGCTGTATCCTTATGATCTATTTGGAATGGGTGTTTGGAGGCATCAGTGGAGCGCTGTTGCTTATGCTTTCATTGCTTTATCGATCTCAATGCCGTGGCTCGTGCTTGTGCGGTCTAATAGGCTCAGCTAGCTTCCATGGTGTGCTTCTCGCATCTGCCAGGGCCGCGCTCGCCAGACTTCCTGTCAGCAGCTGCGCCGTCAGAACCCTCGAACTTGGCGAGGGGTTCTGGAACTCGCAAAAGGAACAGGTGAGTCAATGGCGGTGCAGTTTGAATCCCTGGTGGTTGCATCGCTGAAGCTGCTGGGTGCAGCTGGGGCCGGCTTTCTCATCTATGCGCTTGCAGGCTTTCTCTACCTCACTGGATGCCCCATAACAAAGTACTCGGCTGCAGTCCTGTACTCCGTATTCCTGTCACTTCTCGCGCTATTCGTGTATACGAAATTCGATTGCCTGTCAGTCGGAATTTTCAGACTTGGTGTGTCGAGGGTGCGACTCTGGCTGGGCTGTTCGTTGCTCTTTGAGCTGGTTGCCATGGCCATATTTATCTGGCGTACGGGCTGTGAGCGCTCAATCGGTCAACTTGCAATCCCATTTGCTTTGATCGTGTTCTATACAGTCACCATCTTTGCTGTCTTGTTTGGAGATGGTTTCCTGGGCGTAATGCGCAAAGTAATCCGGCTTGGCGTCCCTCCGCACTGAGTTCTGAAGTGGCTGCCGCTGTTACCCGGTCTACCCCGCACTCCACCGATCCCGCCCCGCCTGCTTGGCCGCATACAACGCCAGATCAGCCCGAGCCACCAGCTCAACCGGCGTAAAACTCTGCCCACGCTCCATTGCCGCCACGCCGATGCTCAGCGTCACCACATCCGCCACCTCACTCGCCGCATGCGGCAACGCCAGCGCACGCGCCGCATCGCATAGCCGCGCTGCCTGCGCAGTCGCCGTTTCCAGATCGCAATCCGACAGCACCACCGCAAATTCCTCGCCGCCATAGCGTGCGACCAGGTCCAGCTCCCGCGTGTTGTCTTCGAGCATCTGCGCAATGCGCTTCAGACATTCATCGCCCTGCGCGTGGCCATAGGTATCGTTGTAGCGCTTGAAGTAGTCGACATCGATCATCAATAGCGACAGCGCCCGCGCCTGGCTGCTCGCCTCCTGCACGCGCAGCGCCAGGCCGCGGTCCAGCGTGCGGCGGTTGGCAATGCCGGTCAGCCCATCAACCTGCGCCTGCTCAGCCAGCAGCCGCTCATTGCGATGGGCACGCTTGAGCTGCAAGTCCAGCCAGATGCCCGCGCCCAGCAGCAGGGCCACGCCCAGCACGGTGATCACCACGCGCTGCCGCGCCGCATGCCGCCATGACTTCAGCGCCTCTCTCTGTGAGAAGCCAGCAAGAATCTGCAGCGGAAAACCTGGCGCGGTGGCAAAGCCGGAGATTCGCGGGATGCCGTCTATCGGCGAGCTGTAGGTAATCGCACCGCGCTGCTTCGAGCGCATCAGCCGGAACACTTCGGTGTCTCGAATGCTGCGCTGCGCCCCATCGGGAATCCGGACCAGAACATCGCCGCGCAGGTCGGTCATGCCGATGGTTCCCTCGCTGCCCACGTTGAAGCCGCGGTAGTAGCGCTCGAAATACTCCAGCTGAATCGTTGCCAGCGCCACACCGGCGAACCGGCCTTGCCGGTCTTCCAGCCGCCGGCTCAAGGTGAGAATCCAGCTGCCATCGGAGCGGCTGCGGATCGGCGGCCCGATGTAAGGGGCGTCGTCATCGTTGTGCAGGTGATGCTGGAAGTATTCGCGGTCGCTGTTGTTCAGCAGGGTCGGAGTCACCGGCAGCGACGAACCGACCCAACGCCCATCCGCGTCGTAGACGCACAGGCCGTGGATGCGCTCGGACCGGCCGGCCTCCGCGGCCAGGAAGCGACTCAAGGGCTCGTCCTGCATTCCGACGTCGCGGCCCCACCACGCCAGCCCGGAGAGCACGGTGTCGGCGATCTCGAAGGTGTCGCCGGCGTGCTGGGCCAGCGACGACGCCAGGTTGAGCACGGTCGCCTGGGTGGCGCGGATGGCACTGTCGCGGTCGGAGATCGCCGACCAGTACTGGGTTGCGCCCAGCAGCACCCAGGCGGTCGTGAGGAACACGTGCAACACCACGCGTTGTGCGGTCTGGTTCCTGCGGCGGCCGCGGGAAAGTCCCGGGGCGCTGGGCCTGTGGCGCATGGCGTTGGGGTCTGGCAAGGGCCGGTAGCCAAGCTTAGCCCGACTGCTCGTGGCGGTTGTGTTCGCGCGGGTGAGGGCGTTGTGCACACGCCGCGCACGAACCTATCTCGCCGCTGTATCCAACCAGGGCCTTCGGTACCGACTTGATCCAGGTCAAGAGGGCCGCGTCCCCGGTCCCTAGTCTTGCGCCATCCCGCTCCACCACCCCTTGGCGAGACTACCCATGAACAACTTCTTCCCGCAGTCCGCGGCATCGCGATCTATTGCTTCTGCCCGCCGGCACGTCCTTTCGCTGGCGCTGGTCCAGGCCATCGCCATGGCCGGCGCGCCCGGCCTGGCCTCGGCCGCGTCGATTCCCGCCCCCAATACTGGCGCCATCACCGAGACCAACCAGGGCTCGACCGCCCCGGACCAGTCCAGCAGCACCGGCGGCACGCCGTCGGACATCGACATCCATCTGGGCGATGGCATGGTCGTCGGCAGCAGCGCGGCGGCGCCGAGCATCCTGCTGGTCAGCACCGGCGGCACCGGCGGCACCGGCCTGGACGGTGACGACAGCTACGGCGGTGCCGGTGGCACCTCTGGTGCGGTGTCGCTGGAGCTGCAGCCGGGCACGGCCGTGGTCAGCGGCAGCACCGGCCCGGCCGCCATCGTGCTGTCCGCTACGGGCGGGCAGGGCGGCACGGCCGGCGATCAGCTCAACTCGGCGATCCCCGGCCAGCCCGGGCACGGCGGCGACAGCGCCGGCGTCACCCTGACCCAGCAAGGCTCCATCTGGAGCACCAATGGTTGGAACGGCACCACGCCGGGCACCACCGCGGTCCTGCTGACCGCCAACGGCGGCAACGCGGCGCAGCCGCTGGGCGATGCGCTGGCCACCGGCGACAAGGTCACCGGCGCGACCGGTGGCGCCGGCGGCAACGGCGGCACGATCAGCTACAACCTGGAGCAGGGCAATGTGACCTCGGCCGGCGCGGCGATTGTCGCGGTGTCGCAGGGCGGCGAAGGCGGTGCCGGTACCAATGCCTACGCCGCCGACAGCTTTGGCGGCACTGGCGGCGCGGGCGGCAACGGCGGGCTGGTGCATATCCAGACCGGGCAGAGCGGCGGCACGGCGCCGAACATCAAGGCGATCGGTGCCGATTACGCGGCCACCGGCGCGACGGTGCCGATCGATGCGAACGGCAATACCGCGCAGGCGGCGGTGATGGCGGCCGGCATCCAGGCGCAGAGCCTGGGCGGCGCCGGTGGCCTGGGCGGCTTTGGCGATGGCGGCAACACCCACGAAGCAGCCGGCGGCACCGCCGGCAGCGGTGGCGAGGTCCAGGTCGCCCTGGGCAGCACCAATATCACCACCACCGGCTTTGCCGCTGCTGGCGTGCTGGCGCAGAGCGTGGGCGGCGCTGGTGGCAATGGCGCGGGCACGGCCGGGCTGTGGTCGCATGGCGGCGGCAAGGGCGGGCCGGGCGGCGACGGCGGCGTGGTGCAGGTCGGCATGACCGAGTGGACCGCGACCTCGCCGACCTCGCTGATCAAGACCGCCGGCAATGATTCGATGGGCATCGTCGCGCAGAGCGTGGGCGGTGGCGGTGGCGCGGGCGGTTCGATGCAGACCGGGTCGCTGATCGGCGGCGTCGCCATCGGCGGCGACGGCGAATCCGGCGGCACCGGTAGCCTGGTCACCCTCAACAACGGCACCGCCAATGGCGGCAGCAATGGCGCACCGCAGACCGGTTTCGTGATTTCCACCAAGGGCGCGCGTTCCAGCGCGATGGTGGCGCAGAGCATCGGCGGTGGTGGCGGCAGCGGCGGCAGCGCGTCCAATACCTCGATTGGCATCTTCAACTACGCCGTCGGCGGCAGCGGTGGCAGCGGCGGTTCGGCCGGTACCCAGGGCACCAACCAGGTCACCATCTACAACAACGGCATCGTCTCCACGACCGGCGACCATGCCAAGGGCGTGGTCGGCCAGGCCGTCGGCGGCGGTGGCGGTGACGGCGGCTCGGCCGTGGCACTGAGCGCCAGCTCCGCGCTCAACATCAATGTCGGCGTGGGCGGCAGCGGCGGCAATGGCGGCACCGCCGGCGACGTGCAGGCGACCAATGCCGGGCAGATCCTTACCTCCGGCGGCGATGCCTGGGGTCTGGAAGCGCAGAGCATCAGCGACGGCGGCGGCAACGGCGGCATGAGCAAGGCCGACGCCTACACGCTGGCCGTGGACCAAGGCGTTCCCAACATCACCATCTCGGTCGGCGTGGGCGGCAAGGGCGGCGATGGCGCGCAGGTCGGCAATGTCGGCGCCGACAACTCTGGCCTGATCATGACCAGTGGTGCGGCGGCGCACGGCATGCTCGCGCAGAGCATCGGTGGCGGCGGTGGCGCTGGCGGCGATTCCAGCGCGCAGGCCATTACCGCCGGTGCGGTGGGCGATTCGATCAATGTGGCCGTTGACGTCGGCGGCCAGGGTGGGCAGGGCGGCAGTGGCGGACAGGTGCGCGCCTATAACGACGCGGGCAGCTTCATCTTCACCGCCGGCAACGATGCGGCCGGCATCTTCGCGCAGAGCGTGGGTGGCGGCGGCGGCCACGGCGGCACCGGCGCCAGCGACACGCGTTTTGTCGGGCAGAAGTCCGACGACACCGCTTCGCTCTCGCTGTCAGTGGGCGGCAGCGGTGGCAACGGCGCGGCGGCCGGCCCGGTGTACGTCCATAACGACGGCAACATCCTCACCATCGGCGACGGGGCCAAGGGCGTGTTTGCGCAGGCCGTGGGCGGTGGCGGCGGCGCCGCGGCCGGCGGCACGGCCAAGGGCTCGGGCAGCAAGCAGGCCGAGGTCATCAGCGTCGGCGGCGAGGCCGGCAGCGGTGCCAACGGCAGCCTGGCCCAGGTCAACAACACCGGCAACATCGTGACCTACGGCGGCGACGCCTCGGCGATCTACGCGCAGTCGATCGGTGGCGGCGGCGGCAAGGCCGGTCAGGCGACCACCGCCGGCCTGCCGTCCAACACCGCCACCCTGGCCGACTGGCTGGCCAACTCGACCACGCTGAAGAACAACCTGCAGGACTACGGCGGCGTGCAGGCACTGCAGTCGGGAGACTGGAGCAAGTTCGACGCCGGCACGCTGGAAGCGATCGCTTCCGATTACATGGCGTATGCGGCCAGCCTGAAGAATGATCCGGCCGATGCCACTTCCGGCAGCGCGACGGTGAACATGGGCGCCGGCGGCGGCTCGGGTGCCGGCGGCCACGCCAAGGGCACCACCATCGGCGATGGCGGCCAGGTCTCGGTCAACAACACGGGCGGCACGCTGCTCACCTCCGGGCCGCTGTCGGCCGGCATGTTCGCGCAGAGCGTCGGTGGTGGCGGCGGTGACGCCGGCGCGATGCAGGTCTCCACGATCAAGGCCACCGGCCCGCTGCCCACCGGCGGCACCGTGACCATTGGTGGCCGCGTGGCCAACGACGGCGGCGGTGGCGAAGTGGATGCGTACAACACCGGTGGCGTGATCTCGACCCAGGGCGACGCCAGCGCCGGCATCTTTGCGCAGAGCGTGGGCGGCGGCGGTGGCCATGGCGCGATGACCGCCAGCAGCTACGCCACCGGCGGCACGCCGCTGGCCCTGACCCTGGGCGGTGATGGTGGCAGCACCGGTGACGGCGGCCAGATCGTGGTCATGCACGCGATCGGCGCCAATGGCCAGAGCTCGTATATCAACACCGCGGGCAACGACTCGGTCGGCGTGCTGGCACAGAGCGTCGGTGGTGGCGGCGGCGATCTGTTCGTCCTCCACACCACCGCCAATGCGGCCGGCTACAGCGTAGGCAGCAGCGATCCCACGCTCGATGCCAGCGGCAGCCAGATCGGCCTGACCGTGGGCGGCGTGACCACGCCGACTAACGCCTGCGGTGCGGCGTCCAACGGCGGGCAGAACCTGTTCAGCGCCTGCGGCAAGGGTGGCAATGTGCTGGTGCAGTCGCAAACCGCCAGCTTCAACACCAAGGGGCGCAATGCGCACGGCATCCTGGCGCAGAGCATTGGCGGCGGCGGCGGCTGGGTGGCCGGGTTGACCTTCAACACGAGCGACCCGTTCGCCGGGACCGACAACTACGGCAACAAGGTCTACGCCACGATGGGCGGCAATGCGGGCAGCGTTACGGTCAATGTCAACGGTGATGTGGTGACCAGTGGCGACGGCGCCTACGGCATCCTGGCCCAGAGCATCGGTGGCGGCGGCATTCTCGGCGGCGACCTGGCCGCTGGTGGTGCCTACAAGATCTTCCCGCTGGACGAAGGCTCCGAGACCGGCCCGGCCGTCAACCGCGCCGGCAACGGCGGCGCCGTGGCGGTCACCGTCAATGGCTACGAGGTGCTGACCAAGGGCGCCAACGCGCCGGCGATCTTCGCCCAGAGCGTGGGCGGCGGCGGCGGCCTGTTCGCCACCACCTCCGGGGTGATGCTGGGTTCGACGCAGGGCACCGGCTATGCCGGCAGCATCAACATCACCAACAACAACGGCACCATCCAGGCGATGGGCAATGGTTCCAGCGCGATCTTCACCAACTCCGAGGGCCACTGGGACAACGGTGACAACTCCGATGTGTTCGTGCAGAACAATGGCGGCAAGATCCTGGGCAACGCCAGCGCACCGGTGGTCGTGTTCAGTGGCCGCTACAACCAGAACGGCAACGGCTCGATGCAGAATACGGGCATGGTCGCGCCGGTTGATGCGTCCGGCAACGTGGTCAGCGGCACGGCGGTGCAGGTCGAGGATCTGAACGCCGCCGACCAGCAGTTCGCGGTGGTCGACAACAACACCGGCGGTTCGCTGTACGGCAACGTCAACATCGGCGCGCGGGGTACGCTGAACAACTCGGGCACCTGGGGCACGGATGTCTCCAGCACCGTGGGCACGGTCAACAACAGCGGCACGCTGATCGTCAATGGGTTCAACTCCGGTTCGCTGGCCACCAGCACCATCACCGGCAACCTAAACAACAGTGGCACGATCGAAACCGCGATCGACTTCGAGCACAACATCGCGCCGCTGTATGTCCAGGGGACCACCACGCTGACCGGCGGCACGATCGTACTGTCGCCGACGCGACTGCTGCCGATTCCGACCCTGCCGTTGAACGCCTTCGTCATGGGCAGCCAGGTCAATGTGGTGGACACCGGCAACTTCCTGTTCTCCTATTCCGGCGTCAACGATGGCCAGGGCGATTTCCTGGTCACGCCGAAGTCGCAGTTGGTGTGGCAGGCCAACGCCGGTGACCTTGGCGGCAATCTGCTGCAGACGGCCACGAACCTGGAGAACAACTTCACCGCGACCGCCGGCGACACCATGGCGCAGACCTATGCCAACCTGTCCACGATCAAGTACATGGGCGGCTACATCGTGGCCCTGGAGAACCTGGGCAGCGAAGGCGCGCAGGCGGCCAGTGCCAGCCACCTGGTGGCCAGCCAGGCCTTCGTCGAGCGCATGAACAGCTGCCCGCAGTTCGACGGCAACGACACCACGCTGCGCGAGCACGACTGCGGCTGGGTGCGCGTGATCGCCGGCGACGCCGATCACGAAGCGACCAGCAGCAGCATCGGCTACCAGCAGAAGGGCCAGTCGGTGCAGTTCGGTGGGCAGCGCGAGGTGGGCAATGACTGGTTCCTCGGCGGTTCGGTGTCCTATGACCGCAGCGACCTGGACAGCCACAGCGTGGACGGCAGCCTGGATGGCAAGGGCTGGTCGGTGGGCGTGATCGCCAAGCACCAGATGGGCGACTGGCTGGTGTCCGGCGCGCTGGATGGCGGCAGCATGAGCTACGACTCCGATCGCCACCTGCTGTTCAGCAGCGTGGACCGGCATGCGACTTCGCAGTTCGACGTGAGCCACATCGGCCTGCACGCGCGCATTGCCCGGCAGATTCCGTTCGCCGACTGGTACCTCAAGCCGTATGTGGACCTGCATGCCACGCGTCTGGAATCGGGCAGCTACACCGAGCAGGGCGCGGGTGAACTGAGCCTGCAGGTCAAGTCTTCCGACCAGACCGTGTTCTCCGCCGCGCCGATGCTGGAAGCCGGTGGCCGCTTCGACCTGGGCAAGGATCGCACTCTGCAGGTATACGGTGGCGTGGGTGGTGCGTTCTACAGCGCCGACAACATCGGGGCGGACATGAGCTTTGTCGAAGGCGATCCGAGCAAGGGCACCTTCCACATCAATACCGACCTGCCGCAGGAGCGTCTGAAGGCCAGCGCCGGCGTGGACATGAAGGCCAGCGAGCACCTGGACGTGAAGCTGGAATACAACGGCGAGTTCGCCGACCACTACCAGGCCAATACCGGCACGCTGAAGCTGAGCTACGTGTTCTGACGGTAGCGGGGCACAAAGGAAAGCAAAGGAGGGCCCGGCGTTGCTGCCGGGCCCTCTGTTTTTTTGCCAGCATGCGACGCATTACTTGCCGAGGAAGGCCACCAGCGCCGGAATCGTCTGCTGCGGCGCCTCTTCCATCAGCCAGTGACCCGAGCCCTTGACGATGACGCCCTGGACATTCGTATCGACCAGCCGCGCCTGATCGATCAGGAACTGGCCGCTGGCCTTTTCGCCGGACAGCACCAGCATCGGCATGTGCAGCGGCGTCCTGGCGAAGCCGGCAAAGTCCTTGGCGTCCTGCTGGAAACTGCGGAAGTATTCAAAGCCGGCCCGCATGCCGCCGGGCTGGGCGTACTGCGCGGCGTAGAACTGCCGGTCCGCCTCGGGGACCGAATGCGCGCGATCGGCGGCAAAGTCGTTCCAGAAGTGCTCGAAGTAGGTGCGTTCGCGTCCATCGACCAGCTTCAGCGGCACTTCTCCGTAGAAGTGGAAATGCCAGAGATCGCGCAGCAGCCAGACCTTGGTCCAGTCACCGACGCCGGGCAGGAAGGCATCCATCAGCACCACGCTCTCGACCTGGTCCGGGTACTGGGCCGCGTAGGCGTAGGCGACCATCAGGCCGATGTCATGGCCGACGATTCTGACCTTGGGATAGCCCAGCGACTGCACCAGCGCGTGGATGTCCTGGGCCATGGTCTTCTTGTCGTAGCCGCCTTCCGGCTTGGACGACGAACCGGCGCCGCGCAGATCCGGTGCGATCACCACGCGGCTGCCGGCCAGTTCCTTCATCAGTGGTCGCCACATGTGGCTGGTTTCGGCGTAGCCGTGCAGCAGTACCACGGGCGTGCCGCTGCCGTGGCCAGCCTGCAGATAATGCAGGGTGACGCCATTGACCTCGGCGCTATGGCTCTGGATCGGGTCGTTGGCCGCATGGGCCGTGGAGACCGCCAGCAGCGCCAGCAAGGCGATGGCGGCGTGGCGGAAGGAAAGCAGCAGCGATTTCATGGGACACCTCGTCGGGAACGGATCATGGGTCGGTGGTGAAGGGCACGCGCGCCAGGAACTCGCGCGTGGTCAGCAGTGCATGGGCATAGGTCGGCCCGTTGATTTCGTGCGCGTAGAACATGGCGTCGTGGCTGAGCGCGGCGGTGGCATCGGTCACGAGCGTGACGTGGTAGCCGAGCTCGCTGGCGTGGCGGGCGGTGGCTTCAATGCAGGTGTTGGCGATCAGGCCGACCACCACGACATGGCTGATGCGCTGCTGCTTGAGCAGCAGGTCGAGATCCGTGCTGAGGAAGCCATTGGCGCCCCAGTGCTCCTTGGCCACGGTATCGCCAGGCTCGGGGGTGAAGTCCGGATGCCATTGGCCGCCCCAGCTGTTCTTGAGGAAGGCCTGCGCCTGCGAGGCCATCTGCTGGTAGGGCGTGGGGTGCTGCCAGCGGTCGAAATCGTTCGGTTTGGCGCGGTGGTGCGGCACGAAGAACAGCGGCCAGCGGGCACAGCGGATCGCCTGCCGGATGCGGCGCAGATTGGGCAGCAGATCGGTGGCGCTGGCAACTTCGGCCAGGCGCGGCCAGAACTTGCCGCCCTCGGACAGGAAATCGTTGTAGGGGTCCACCAGCAGCAGGGCGGTGTGGCCTTGCGGGTAGACCGGTCCGAGCGAATCCATGGCAGCTCCTCGGGCGCGTGCCATGGGCGCCCTCGACACCAGCATCGGCTGGTCGAAGCGCCGCGGCGTCGCAGGGAACGGTTGCCCGGCTGTCAACCATTTGGGGGATGCCGCTTTGGCGGCCCTGGATTGCGGTACATTGCCGCGGCAAACCCACAGAGCGGGCGTAGCGGAGCTGCGGTGACCATCCGGATACTGACCATCGACGATCACCCGCTGGTGCGCGAGGGCATCCGTGCGATGCTGGAGGTCGAGCCGGACCTGGCCGTGGTAGGCGAAGTCGGTGACGTCGAAAGCGGCCTTGAACAGTTCCGCCAGCTGCTGCCGGATGTGGTGCTGGTGGACCTGCAGATGCCGGGCTGCAACGGCATCGAGTTCATCCGCCGCCTGCGCGCGGAGTTTCCCGCGGCCAAGGTGGCGGTGCTGACCACTTATGGCGGCGACGGCAACGCGCGCGAGGCGATGGCGGCCGGTGCGTATGGCTACCTGCTGAAGAGCTCGCTACGGGGCGAACTGATCGAAGCGCTGCGCAGGATCGCGCAGGGCAAACGCTGCGTGTCCAACGAGGTGTCGCAGGAGATATC
>Ga0196970_1000185_pt1 | contig 95282 bp, 91 predicted proteins | sample S1v_513CmetaG_FD_148672 | JGI IMG/M metagenome (GOLD analysis project Ga0196970, IMG submission 148672) | Soil microbial communities from Anza Borrego desert, Southern California, United States - S1+v_5-13C | ecosystem: Environmental > Terrestrial > Soil > Desert | place: USA: California...
GGGAAAGCCCGGCAAGCTCGCGCTGACCGCCTGCATGCACAAGGCCCTGCTCATCCTCAACGCCATGCTCAAGACAAACACCCCGTGGAGCCCGGCCGCCGCATAGACGCTACATAACAGTTGCTACGGGTTCAACGGGGGCGTAACGAAAAAGGGGCCGCGCGATGGGCGGCCCCTTTTTTCTATCCGGAAACCGGAAACGGCCGTCAGGAAACCCGCTCGCGCAGGGCCTTCAGCAGGCCGTTGATGTTGCCGCCGTTCGATTCGATGACCGACGCGAACTCCTGGCGCTGGGTGACGCCCATGCTCACGCCCTCGACGCTGACGTCGATGATCTTGTGGGCGGCGTCCTTCTTGCGCACGCGCCAGTCCACGGCGATCGGCGGGCCGCTGGGGCGGACGATCTGCGTCGTCACCGCGGTGTCGCTCTCGCCCACCTGCTTGGTGCCGGTGATGCGGAACGTCTCGCCCGAATACTCGATGAAGCGGTTCGCGTAGGTCTGCACGATCAGCTGTTCGAACAGCTTCTCGTACTCCTTCTGCTGCTCGGGCGTGGCCTGGTTCCAGTACTTGCCCAGCACCCAGCGGCTGATGTAGGGCACGTCGAAGCCCTGGTACAGCAGGTCGCGGAAGCGGGCCAGCGCCTGCGGGCGGGCCAGATCCTTGCGGGCGAAGGTGTTGATCGCCTCGTTGCCGAGCGTGTTGATGAAGTCGGCCGCGCCCTTGTCGGTGATCGACTGGGCGAAGGCGGCGGGTACGGCCCGGCTGCCAACCGCGAGCAGGGCCGCACAGGTGAGGAGGAGGCGACGGTTCAGCATGGCTCAGGTCAAAGTGGCTGCGGGCGATTGCTTGTCAATGCCCGCGAAGAGGGTTCTCGATCGGATAGAGCCTGCGCTCGGCTGGGCGATCAGCGCTTCGGGGCCGCCGGATCGGCCGGGAAGTCCGGCTGCTCCGCCGGGGTGCCCTTGCCGTCGTTGATCTCCACCTGACGGCGCTGGCGGTACAGGCTGCGCAGCGAGGCGTAGGGGTCGACCGAGTTGCGGCGGATGTCGTCGATGGTGCCCAGGTACTGCGAGCGGGTGTCGATGGTGGTGGCGCCGGCGCGCCCGTACAGGGCGCCCTTGGCACCGCCGGCGTTGGCGGCGATGCGCACCGGGTCGGCCACCGTGTCGACGGCGAGGCCGGTGGCGTCGCGCAGGCCCGACGGACCCAGCAGCGGCAGCACGAGGTACGGGCCGTCGCCCAGGCCCCACACGGCGAGCGTCTGGCCGAAATCCTCCGATTCGTACGGGATCCTGGCGGCCGTGGCGACGTCGGCGATGCCGCCGGCACCCAGGATGGTGTTGGTCAGGAAGCGGCCGGTCGCGTCGATCGCGCCCTGGCCGTCGCCCTGCAGCAACTGGTTGGCGATGACCAGCGGCATCGTCAGGTTGACGAGGAAGTTGTGCACGACCTCGCGGATCGGGTCGGGCACGGTGTTGACGTACACCTCCGTCGCCGGGCGGACCAGCAGGATGTCCGTGCCTTCGTTGAAGCCCCAGATGGCGCGGTTGACCGGCTCGATCGGGTCGTTCGCCGAATCGCCGGACGGGGTCGCGCAGGCGGCGGTGGCGAGGATCAGGGCCGTCGCGGCGGTGCGCAGGAGGGAGCGGGAAAGGCTGGCCAGCGTCATGGCGGAACGGCTTCGTCGTGGTTCACGGGGGCGGTTCGCCCCCCGGTCCTTCGCGGTGCACGCACCGGGGAACGGGAGGGGCAGTGGATCTCCACCGGCGGGAACCGGCAAAAACTCTGCCATTCCGTCCACTAACACAGGTGCCGCCTTTTGACCAGCGTGTGACAAGCGGTGGCCCGCGCAATCCTAAACGGTGTGGTAAGGATGCCGACGTGTACCCATGACCGCACCCATGGCCCCACCCATGGCCGATGGCGCGTTGGAGGGAGGCGGGACCGGATGCGGCGGAATTCGGTTTACGCTGCATAAAGATATCTTTATATCTGTATCCAAGGTCGGCGGGGCGATGGGCTCCGCGCGGCCGAGGCGTGGCGAACGGGTGGACGGCGGGCGATGGACGACCTGCTTGCGACATTGAAGGCGGCGGCGGAGACCACCCGGCTCCGGCTGCTGGCGCTGTGCGCCCACGGCGAGCTGACGGTCAGCGAGCTGACGCAGATCCTGGGCCAGAGCCAGCCGCGCGTGTCGCGCCATCTGAAGCTGCTGTGCGACGCCCGCCTGCTCGACCGTTTCCGCGAGGGCACCTTCGCCTTCTACCGGCTGGCCGAGAAGGGGCCGTCGGCGGAGCTGGCGCGCGTGCTGGTGGACGCCATCCCCGGCGACGACCCGACGCTGGCGCTGGACCTGGAGCGGCTGGAGTCGATCAAGCGCGCCCGGTCCGAGGCCGCGTCCTCCTATTTCCGCGAGAACGCCGGGCGCTGGCACGAGATCCGCTCCCTCCACGTGCCCGAGCGCGAGGTGGAGGAGGCGCTGGTCCGCCTGCTGCCCGACGGCGACCTGGGCGACCTGCTGGACGTCGGCACCGGCACCGGGCGCATGCTGGAGGTGCTGGGGCCGCGCGCGCGGCGCGCCGTGGGCGTCGACCAGTCGCGCGAAATGCTGGCCATCGCCCGCGCCAACCTGGAGGCGGCGGGCCTGCGCCATTGCCACGTGCGGCAGGCCGACATGTACCAGCTGCCGTTCCCGTCCGGCTCCTTCGACGCGGCGGTCATCCATCAGGTGCTGCATTTCGCCGAGGACCCGGCCGACGTGCTGGGCGAGGCGGCGCGCGTGCTGCGCCCCGGCGGGCGGCTGCTGGTCGTCGACTTCGCGCCGCACGGGCTGGAGGCGCTACGCAGCGAGCACGCGCACCGTCGCCTGGGCTTCGCCGACGACGAGATCACGCTGTGGTGCCGTCAGGCCGGGCTCGACTGCCGCGACGTCGTGCACCTGCCGGGCGACCCGCTCACCGTTTCCATCTGGCCGGCGACCCGCCTTGCGGGGCGCGCGGCCTCCCCATCCGTCCTCTCCAGCACCGGAGCCACACCATGACCACCGGCCCGTCGGTCAGCTTCGAGTTCTTCCCGCCCAAGACGGAGAAGATGGAACAGAGTCTGTGGCAGGCCATCCAGCGCCTCGCCCCGCTCGGCCCCGCCTTCGTGTCGGTGACCTATGGGGCCGGCGGCTCGACGCGCGAGCGCACGCACAACACCGTGTGCCGCATCCAGCGCGAGACCGGCATCCAGGCCGCCGCGCACCTGACCTGCGTCGGCGCCACCCGCGCGGAGATCGACGCCATCGCCCGCACCTATTGGGACGCCGGCATCCGCCACATCGTGGCGCTGCGCGGCGACCCGCCGGAGAGCGAGGGCGGGGCGGGTGCCGTGTACGTACCGCATCCCGGCGGCTATTCCTACGCCGTGGACCTCGTGGAGGGGCTGCGCAAGGTCGCCGACTTCGAGATTTCCGTTGCCGCCTATCCGGAGGCGCACCCGGAGGCGCCCAGCGCGCAGTTCGACCTGGACAATTTGAAGCGCAAAGTGGACGCGGGCGCCACGCGCGCCATCAGCCAGTTCTTCTTCGACAACGCCGCCTTCCTGCGCTTCCGCGACCGCTGTGCCGCGGCCGGCATCGCCGTGCCGATCGTGCCCGGCATCCTGCCCATCACCAACTTCGCCCGCGCGGTGGAGTTCGCCGGCAAGTGCGGTGCCGCCATCCCGCAGGCGTTCATCGACGCCTTCGACGGGCTGGACGACGACCCGGAGACCCGCCAGCTGGTCGCCGCCACCATGGCGGCCGAGCAGTGCAAGGACCTGCAGGCGCACGGGGTGGAGCAGTTCCACTTCTACACGCTGAACCGCGCCGAGCTGACGGTCGCCATCTGCCGCATGCTGGGCGTGAGGGCCAAGGCCCCGGTGCAGGCGGCGGACTGAGGCGGCATATGTGCTAGAGTGGTCCGCCACGGCCACACGGGAGGGCGCCATGGGGAAGATCTCGTACGATGAGGACTTCTACGCCTGGACGCAGGAGCAGGGGCGCCGGTTGCGCGAGGCGGGGGCGTCGCGCGTGAACGCGCCGGTGGACTGGGACAACCTCGCCGAGGAGATCGAGAGCATGGGGCGGTCCGAGCTGAGCGCGGTGGAAAGCGCGCTGATGCGCGTGATGGAGCACCTGCTCAAACTCGAATTCTCTCCGGCGGTCGATCCCCGGCGCGGCTGGGCTGCGTCGGTGGTGGAGCATCGCGCCCGCGCCGCCAAGGACCTCAAGGCCAGCCCCAGCCTGCGCGGCCGGATCGACCTGGACGGCGAGTACCAGACGGCGCGGGAACTGGCCGTCCTCGGACTGGCGCGCGACGGCGTGGAGTCCGGGGACCTGCCGGACGCGTGTCCCTATACGCTCGAACAGCTTCTCGACAGGGCTTGGTGGCCGGCGAACCGGCACGGCCTCGACTGACCTTCGACACAACCGACCTTCACGATCAAACCAAGCAAGAACGGCCCGCATCCTCATGCCCCACATCCTCGACCTTCTGCGTGACCGCGTTCTCCTGTGCGACGGCGGGTTCGGCAGCCGCATCCAGGCGCTCGACCTCGACGTCGAGAACGATTACTGGGGGCACGAGAACTGCACCGACATCCTGCCGCTGTCCCGCCCGGACATCGTCCGCGAGATCCACCGCGGCTATTTCGAGGCCGGTGCCGACATGGTGGAGACCGACACCTTCGGCGCCTCGCCCGTCACGCTGGGCGAGTTCGGGCTGTCGGACAAGGCGTTCGAGATCAACGTGCGCGCGGTCGAGCTGGCGCGCGAGGCGGCGGAGACGTTCACGGACGGGCGCGCGCGCTTCGTCCTGGGCTCCATCGGGCCGGGCACCAAGCTGCCCAGCCTGGGCCACATCGCCTATCCGGAGCTGGAAGAGAGCTTCCGCGTCCAGGCGGCGGGGCAGATCGCCGGCGGCTGCGACGCCATCCTGATCGAGACCTGCCAGGACCCGCTGCAGATCAAGGCCGCAGTCAACGGCGTCAAGCGCGCGCGCAAGGAGGCGGGGACCGACACGCCGGTCTTCGTGCAGGTGACGGTGGAGACCACCGGCACGCTGCTGGTCGGCACCGACATCGCGGCGGCGGCCACCATCATCCAGGCGCTCGACGTGCCGCTGATCGGCCTCAATTGCGCCACTGGCCCCATGGAGATGGGCGAGCACGTGCGCTGGCTGGCGCAGAACTGGCCGGGCCTGATCTCCGTCCAGCCCAACGCCGGCCTGCCGGAGCTGGTGGACGGCAAGACGCACTACCCGCTGGCGGCCGGCGACTTCGCGCACTGGCTGGAACGCTTCGTCACCGACGACGGCGTCAACCTGGTGGGCGGCTGCTGCGGCACCAACGTGCCGCACATCGCGGCGGCCGACGCCATGCTGCGCAAGCTGGCCCCGGCCGGCGGCCACCGCCCGGCGCCCAAGGGGCGCACGGTGCACTGGATCCCGGCCGCCGCCTCGCTCTATTCCCAGGTCACGCTGCGCCAGGAGAACGCCTTTTTCGCCATCGGCGAGCGCTGCAACGCCAACGGCTCCAAGAAGTGGCGCGAGCTGCAGGAGAAGGGCGACTGGGACGGCTGCGTCGAGATGGCGCGCGAGCAGGTGAAGGAGGGCAGCCACGCGCTGGACGTCTGCACCGCCTTCGTCGGCCGCGACGAATCGGCCGAGATGCAGGCGGTGGTGCAGCGCTTCGTCGGCTCCGTGACGGCGCCGCTGGTCATCGACTCCACCGAATACCCGGTGCTGGAGAAGGCTTTGCAGCTCTACGGCGGCAAGGCCATCATCAACTCCATCAACTTCGAGGACGGCGAGGAGCCGGCGCGCAAGCGCCTGGAACTTGCCAAGACGTTCGGCGCCGCCGTCATCGCGCTGACCATCGACGAGGAGGGCATGGCGAAGACGGCCGAGCGCAAGCTGGCCATCGCCAAGCGCCTCTACGACATGGCGGTGGGCGAGTACGGGCTGAACCCGGCCGACCTGCTGTTCGACCCGCTGACCTTCACCATCGCGACGGGCAACGAGGACGACCGCAAGCTCGCCATCTGGACGCTGGACGGCATCGAGGCGATCAGCCGTGAAATGCCCGATTGCCAGATCATCCTCGGCCTCTCCAACGTCTCGTTCGGCCTGAACGCGGCGGCGCGGCACGTGCTGAACTCGGTGTTCCTGGACCACGCGGTGAAGCGCGGCATGACCGGCGCCATCGTGCACGTGTCCAAGATCATGCCGCTGCACCTGATCCCCGAGCAGGAGGTGAAGACCGCCGAGGACCTGATCTTCGACCGGCGCGCTGAAGGATACGACCCGCTCCAGGCCTTCATCGCCCTGTTCGAGGGCCGCAAGGCCGCCGACGCCAAGAAGAAGGCGCGGCCGGAGACCATCGAGGAGTGCCTGAAGCAGCGCATCGTCGACGGCGACCGCACGGGCCTTGAGGACGACCTGCGGAAGGCGCTGGAGACGTACGCGCCGCTGGACATCATCAACACCTTCCTCTTGGACGGCATGAAGGTGGTGGGCGAGCTGTTCGGCGCCGGCAAGATGCAGCTGCCCTTCGTGCTCCAGTCGGCCGAGACCATGAAGGCGGCGGTGGCCTTCCTGGAACCGCTGATGGAGAAGGTGGAGGGGCAGCAGAAGGGCACGATGGTGCTCGCCACCGTGAAGGGCGACGTGCACGACATCGGCAAGAACCTCGTCGACATCATCCTCACCAACAACGGCTACAAGGTCGTCAACCTGGGCATCAAGCAGCCGGTCGGCGCCATTATCCAGGCGGCGAAGGAGCACAAGGCCGACGCCGTCGGCATGTCGGGCCTGCTGGTCAAGTCCACCGTCGTCATGCGCGAGAACCTGGAGGAGATGACGCGCGAGGGGCTGGAGGTGCCCGTCCTGCTGGGCGGCGCGGCGCTGACCCGCACCTATGTGGAGGAGGACTGCGCCGCCTCCTACGGCTCCGGCCGCGTGGCCTATGCCGGTGACGCGTTCGACGGGCTGACGCTGATGGACCAGGTGGTGTCCGGCACGTTCGACAACCAGCTGGCGATCCAGCGCGTGAAGCGCCAGGGCCGCCCGGTGAACCGCCGCCGCACGCTGGGCCGCGCAACGGACGCCGCGACCGGCCCGGTGGACAAGGACATGGTGCGCGCCCGCCGCGCCCGCCTGGGCGAGGGCGTGGCCGTGCCGACGCCGCCGTTCTGGGGCCCGAAGGTCCTTGAGTACGTGCCGCTGAAGACGCTGGTCACCTACCTGAACGAGCGCATGGTCTACCAGCTGCACTGGGGATACCGGAAGGACGGCCGCACGCTGGGCGAGTTCATGGAGTGGTCGAAGAAGGAACTGCGCCCCATCCTCGACCGCCTGCTGGCCCAATGCGCCAAGGAGGAGATCCTGCGCCCGCAGGCGATCTACGGCTATTGGAAGGCGGCCGCCGACGGCAACGACCTGATCCTGTTCGAGGAGGACGGCCGCACCGAGGCCGCGCGCTTCACCCTGCCGCGTCAGGCCAAGGAGGACGGCGAGTGCATCGCCGATTTCTTCCGCGACGTGAACGACGCGGAACGCGACGTCATCGGCCTGCAGGTCGTCACCATGGGCCAGCACGCCACGGAGGTGGCCCGGCAGTGGTTCGCGGAGAACCGCTACCAGGACTATCTGTACCTGCACGGCATCTCGGTGGAGATGGCCGAGGCGATGGCCGAGTACGTGCACGCCCGCATCCGCGCGGAACTGGGCTTCGGCGCCGAGGACGCGCGCGACAAGGACAAGCTGCTCCAGCAGGGCTACCACGGCTCGCGCTACAGCTTCGGCTACCCGGCCTGCCCGAACCTGGAGGATCAGGCGGCGCTGCTGCGCCTGCTGGACGCCGGCCGCATCGGCGTGTCGCTGACCGACGAGCACCAGCTGGACCCGGAGCAGAGCACGTCGGCCATCGTCGTGCACCACCCGCGGGCGAAGTACTTCAGCGTGTGATGGGCAGCGTGTGATGGGCAGCGCGTGATGGGCCCGCCTCCGCCGCCGCCGTGTTATAGTGGCGGTGGAGGCATCCCATGGCCGTGGTCGACGAGAAGCTGAAGATCCTGCTGGACCGGATCGTGCCGGCCCTGAACCCGGAGGCCGTCTACCTGTTCGGCAGCCGGGCGCGCGGCGACTTCCGCGAGGACAGCGACTACGACCTGCTGGTCGTCGTGCCCGACGACACGCCGCGCGAGCGACGCTCCATCTCCTACGCGTTCGAAGCCAGCCGGGCAACGCGGGTGCCGGCGGATATCATTCCGTGCACACGCACCGGCTTCGAGCGCGCCAAGGATCTGGTTGGGACGTTGAGTTACGAGGCCAACCACAACGGGATGATGATCCATGGCCATTGATGGCCTGTGTGATGATGATCCCGCCGACGAAGTCTTCCGTAAGAGAATACGTCTTGCCCGGGCCCAGTCCCGGGCACCCACGCACCTTGGATTGGTCGGAGTGCGTGGGTGGCCGGGACTGGGCCCGGCCATGACGGTGGAAGGGTTCTGACGGATTGGAGTGTGTCAGCGTTTCCGCTCGGCGGTATGAGGCCGTACAGCCGTGGTTCGGTGTGGTCATGCGCTGCGTAAGCGTCAAGCTGATGCCTGCCGCGCACGCAACTGCTTAACGTTTGCGCATCGGCCTTAAGACGTTTTCAAGCTTGTCGTATTACAAATGTCAGCCTGACCAGCAAGGTGCGGGGCGGCTCTGCGCGCCCGCGCGGGTCCCATGTGGAGACAGGCGATGAATGCGATTCTCGGGGTGGCGGAGCGGCTGCTCGGCCGGGTCAAGGTGTCGCACAAGCTGGCCCTGGCGCTGCTGCCGCCCATCGTCGGGCTGCTGATCCTGTCCGTGCGCGTGGTCTGGCCGCAGGTCGAGGTCGGCCGCGAGGCGGAGCGCATGAAGGACATGACGCGCGCCGCCATCACCATGACCGCGCTGGTCCACGAACTCCAGAAGGAGCGCGGGCTGTCGTCCAACTTCCTGGCCGGCGGCGGGGCCGCCGCCGACGCCGAGCGGCTGGAGAAGCAGCGCGCCAAGTCCGCCGAACAGGCCGAGGCGCTGCACGGGGTGTTTCGCGCGCTTTCCGGCGACCAGCGGCTGCAGGCGCTGGCGGCCGAGGCGCAGACGGCGGTGGGCGGCGTGACGGCGCTGCGCGATCAGGTCACGGGGCTGCGGATCAAGCCGCTGGAGGCCGTGCAGCGCTACACCGCGCAGATCCGCCTGATCCTCGACGCCGCCGCGCGCGTGCCGACGCTGGCGACGCGGCCCGATCAGGCGGCGGCGGCCGGCACCCTGCTGGCGCTGAGCGAGGCCAAGGAACGGCTGGGCCAGCAGCGCGCCACGGGGGCGGCCGGTTTCCGTTCCGGCAAGTTCACGCCCGACGTGCACGAGCGCTTCGTCCTGCTGACCGGCGAGTACGAGGCGCTGATGACCGCGCTGAAGTCGCGCGTCACGGCCGATCAGGCGCGCATCCTGGAAAGCACCGTGTCGGGCGCCGCGGTGGACGAGGTGCGCCGCATGCGCGCCGTCGGCACGGCCGGCGGCTATGGCGGCGAACTGGCCGGCATCACCGGGCCGCTGTGGTTCGACACCATCACCAAGCAGATCGACCTGCTGCGCGTGGTGGAGGAACGCTTTGCGGGCGACCTTCTCGCCCTGGCGGATGCGGAGCGGGCGCGCGCCACCACCGAGTTCCAGATGGTGCTGGCCGGCGTGATGCTGCTGTTCGTCGTGCTGACCGTGTGGGCGGTGGTGGTGGCGCGCAGCATCACCCGGCCGCTGGGCGGGCTGAAGGCGTCGCTGGAGCGGCTGGACCGTGGCGAGCGCGCCTTCGACGTCGGCGGCACCGACCGGCTGGACGAGATCGGCGCCATGGCGCGCGCGGTGGAGAAGTGCCGCGACGGGCTGGCGCACGCCGACACCCTCGCCGCCGAGCAGCACAAGGCGCAGGAGGCGCGGCTGAAGCGCGCCAACGAACTGGAGCGCATCGTCGACGCCTTCGACCGCGAGATCGAACATATCGCCGCGCAGCTGGCCGGCGAGGCCGGCGGGCTGAAGAGCAACGCCGAGACCCTGACCGCCATCGCCCGCACCACCAGCGAGCAGGTCGTGGCCGTCGCCGCCGCGTCGGAAGAGGCGTCGGGCAACGTGCAGGCGGTCGCCACCGCGGCGGAGGAGCTGTCGGGCTCCATCGCCGAGATCGGCCGGCAGATGACGCTCTCCTCCACCCGCGCCGAGGCGGCGGTGAAGGAGGTGGAGCAGGCGACCGAAACGATCACCGGCCTGGACGCCGCCGCCAAGCGGGTGGGGGAGATCGTCCACCTGATCCAGGACATCGCCAGCCAGACGAACCTGCTGGCGCTGAACGCCACCATCGAGGCCGCCCGCGCCGGCGAGGCCGGCAAGGGCTTCGCCGTCGTGGCGCAGGAGGTCAAGAACCTCGCCAACCAGACGGCCAAGGCGACCGAGGACATCACCGCCTACGTCGGCGAGATCCAGGGCGCCACCCAGCAGGCGGTGCACGCCATCGCCGGGGTGGGACGCGGCGTGCAGGAGATCGAGGCGACCATCGCCGCCACCGCCGACGCCGTCGACCAGCAGAACGCCGCCACCGGCGAGATCAGCCGCAACGTCCAGCAGGCCGCCAGCGGTACGCAGGAGGTGTCGCAGAGTGCAGCGTCCGTCGGCACCCGCTCGGCCGAGACCGGCGCCATGGCGCAGAACGTCCTGAGCGCCGCCGACGGCCTGTCGGCCCATGCCGAGCACCTGCGCCGGCAGGTCGGCAGCTTCATCGCGCAGGTGAAGGCGGTGTGAGGCGGCGCGGCCCGTCCGCGCGGGCATCAGCCGGTCGGGACGGTGAGGAAATCGAAGTCCTGCGGCTGGCCGCCGTAGTCGGGCGACGCCTCTCCGGTCGCGCCGCGCGTTGCAAAGGGGTTGTTGTTGTGAATGACGTCGAGACGGCGCTTGAGTTCGGCCTCGACGTTGCGCTTCACCATGTTCTTGTCCGGGTCGGTGAGGTGCACCGACGTGCTGACGGCCCGGTCGAAGTCCGGCCAGATCGCGGCGAGCATGCTTTTGTGTTCTTCGACCGACGCGACCCTTTGCGAGAGAAGTTCTGAAAACTTCTTTTCGAAGCCTGCGATGTCCGGAATGGAGGGCCAGTCCTCGCGCGTGTCGCGGCGCTCGACCTCGACCAGGATGTAGTCGTGATTGTCGTAAGGCCGGCCGGAGATGGGATCGTCGCCGTGCAGCAGGCGCCCGCCCTTCACCCACATCCTTTGGGCATCCACGGAATGCTGCGGGGCGTTGATGCCGACGTACACGCCCGGACGCAGCGGGTTGCCCGTTCCAGCGGCGGAGCTGAAGAAACTGTCGCGGACGCCGAACTGCAGCGAAGCCCCGTCCAGGCCCAGCAGGTTCTCGACGCCGCCTTTGAGGACGCCGGCGATCTGCGGCGCCGTGCCCAGGGTCAGGCCGCCCAGGGACGCGATCTGGCCGACGACATCGAGCAGCGCGCGCGCCGCGTCGGCTCCGGGAACCGTGTACAGGCCGACCAGCATGGACACCTCGCCGCCGCGGAACACCGTGGGCCCTGCGAGGCGATGGTTGATGTTGACGATGCGGTCGAGGTTGGTGTCGCCAAGGTCCTTGAGCTGCCCAGGCCCGGCCACCGCGTTCTCTTCGTCCGCACCCTGTCGGATGTACGAATAGACCATGGGATAGAGCTTGCGCCACAGCACGCGCGCGCGGCGGACGTACATCTCGCGAAGGCGGATGGTGTAGTAATGCTGCCCGGCCGAGAGCGGGGTGGAGTTGAGGATACCGCCGCGGTCGTCATCGAGCCGCAACCAGCAGAGCCTTTCCGCGTTGGCGGCAAACAGGCGTTCCAACCATTCCATCAGTTCCTCCCTGTTTTGCGTTCGATCAAGGCCCAAGGCGATCCCACGGCCATGCGCCCGGCGAAGATCCGGCACGGCGTTGCCTGGTCGGACGCCGCCGCCAGCGCGTGAGCGCCCGCCGCGTGCACGGCCATGCAGCCGGATTCGGCGAGTGTGCGGAGCCGGTCGGTCTCGCCGGCCTCCACCGCGGCGATCACCGCCGCGTCGGTCAGGTCGGGCCACACCGCGGCAAGCGTCCGGGCGATCCGTTGGCGCGCCTCCCGGTCGCCGGGGCCGTCGCGCCCGGCCAACTCCCAATAGGCCATCGGGCTGAGGACCGGATCGGCCCAGTCACCCCGGACGAGGCCGGCCAGGATGCGGTTGCCGGCGGCTTCCGCATGTTCCAGCAGTTCCCCGTGGCGCGCCATGACGGCCGCTTCGGCCAGCATTCGGATTACGGATGTGTACGGCAGATCGGGACCGGCCGGCCAGACCGGGCGCGGATGGGCGAGGATGAACTGGCCGGTTTCGAAGCCGCCGCCGGCCAGCCGGCGGATGGTCACGACCGTGCCATGGCCGGCGGCGCCGGCGGTGCCCACGGCGAGGCTCGCCCCGTCGGGGAACATCACGCGCAGCAGCACGCCGTGCGGGGCGCTCCGCGCCGGCATCGGCAGCACGCGGACGGCCACGTCCGCGCCATCGGCGGCATTGCGGGCCTGTGCATCTGCGTCGGTGAACGGAACGCGGTGGGCGCGGATGCCCTTCGGTGTCGGAGAACCCAGCCACGAATCCAGCGCGTCGGCGCCCCGCGTCTCCGGCAGCCAGCGGGCGACGAAGGCGCCGTCTACGGGCGGGGCGCCGGATTCCTGTGCCAGGATGATGACCAACGGACAGGAATCCGGACTCAGGGACCGGATGGGCGGGACGGCCGGGGGGTGGACGGTGACCCGCTGCTCGCGGTCGAGAAGCGCAACGCCGATCAGCAGAAGGCCGTGGTCGACGGCATTGAGCGGCACGGGAGAGGGCACGCTCCGCCGCTGCAAGGCGGCCACCCGTCGCAGCAAGGGCGTGGCCGTGGCGATGAAGGACAAGCGTTCGGTTTCGCCCGCGTCGATGTAGACGGTGTCTTCCCGGACGAGCGTTCCCGCATACCGGACGCGCACCTGGTAGGGTCCCTCCGGCAGGGAGATGCTGCCTTGCCGCGCCCGTAGCGTGGAACGCGGGTGCATCAGCCGCTCGATCTCGACGACGGCGCCTGAGGGAACATCGAACACGAGCGTGCCGGCCGCGGCGTCTTCTTCCGCAGGTTCCGCCGGTGGAGCAGGTTCCGCCGGCGGTGGCGGTTCGAGGGGCAGTTCGGCGCTCTCCTTGTTGCCGCCATACCCCACGGCCTGCCGGTCGAAGTCGTAAAAGATGCGGCCGTGTTCTCCTTTCGAGATCTCGCGGCTACGGTATTCGTGGCGCGAGTAAAGGGCGGAGAGGATTTTCCACGCGGTCAGAGCGCCGGCGGGTAGGAGAACCAGCCAGGTGAAAACGGAGCTTATGCCGATGGTTGTGCCCGCCACGATGCCCGCCAGGGCAGAGAGCGCCCAGCCTGCTCCGAGCCATCGAAAAGGATGCCCGCGAGGCTCCTCGTCCCCGGCATACCAATCGTGCGCTTCGGCAACGTCGTAGCTTCGTCGGTATCGTGTTGATGAGCGCCCCGAAAAGTGCTCATAGCGCTTCGCCAACATGGCCTCGGCCTCTGGCGACATGTCTTCATCGGCCAAAGCGGACGAAGGCATGGCGGGGCTGGGCGGCGGGGCCGGCGGCACCGTGACCACCAGATGGTCGGTTTCGCGCAGGTCGAGCGCCATGCTGGCGGGGACCGGCGATCCGAAGGAACCGCCGCGGTCGACCAGCAATGCCTTCATGTTGTAGATCTGCGGTTCCATGGGGACCGGACCCCGGTTCGGCGGCCAGGACGCCACCAGGAACCTGTATTTCTTCAGCTCGACCCGGATGGCTTCGGTGGCATCCTCGGGATCGACGACGAGGGAGAACAGGGGGCGCGGCGGTTCGATGCCGCGGCGCAGCGGCGGCGGCTTCGGGTCGCGGTTGTCGAGTTGGGGCAACTGGTACCTGCGCTCCCACGGGGCGAGGGCGCCGTCGCGCTCGATGCAGCTCACCACGTGGTCGCGCAGCGTCTCCATCGACACGATGTAGTGCTCCTGCTCCTCGTCGAAGCCGAGGGCCTTGCCCTTGCCGTCCAGTCCGGTCAGCAGGTGGCGCGTCATCGTGCCGTTCTCGTTGGGCCGTTCGGTCGCCTTGCCCATTTCTGCGACGGCGTAGAGCACGGCCTGCCCCCGTGGGCCGGTGGGCGGACGGCCTTCCCAGGCCAGCGTCCCGATACCCGGATGCCGTTCCCAGTTGAGGTTGCGGCAAGCATCGATGAAGTAGTACTGATTGCGCGGACCGGCGAGGCGGAAGTACTCCAGCACCTCGTTCACGTCGATCAGATTGCTTCCGTCGGTCGCCAGGTCATGCACGTCCGACGGCAGGATGACCGTGGTCGCGCGTCCTTTCGCGACGTCCTTGAAGGTCAGCAACCCATGCCCGGCAAAGAAGAAGTAAAAACTGTCCACGGCATCGCCGTCGCGGTACAGGTCCGACAGATGCCGACGGATGGTCCGGCAGTCCGCCAGTCCGTGGGCGTCGTCGATTCTTGGGCTGGTGAGCAGCGTGATCTCGCCGGCCGTCGCCAGCCCGTGCTCGACCAGCTTGTCGCGGAAGGCCACCGCGTCCCGGATGGCCTCGGTCAGGGGGCCGAGCGGCGAATCGTTGACGCCGACAATGAGCGCGCGCGCAGACACCCATTCTGCTCCGGTTGAAAAGCCCCTGTAATTATTACGACCACTTTGTGTGTTGCGCAAACCCGTCGTGACGCCCATTTCGGGGATATGTCTTTCCGTTCGGCTCCTCGATCGAGCCCTTCCGTCGTGGCAATGCTTCCCTAAGATGGCCGAATGTCCATACCCGCCCCCCTCGCGTTGCACCGCGACACGGTCCGCCCGGAGTGGATCGACTACAACGGCCACATGAACGTGGCCTACTACCTGCTGGCCTTCGACCACGCCACCGACGCCGTGTTCGATCACTTCGGCATCGGCAAATCCTATGTGGAGGCGGAGTCCCGCTCGCTGTTCGTGGTCGAGGCGCATCTGACCTACGCGCGCGAGGTGACGGCGGACGATCCGCTGCGCTTCGCCTCGCGCATCCTGGCGGTGGACGACAAGCGGCTGCACCTGTTCCACGAGATGTTCCACGCCGAGGACGGGTTCCTCGCCGCCACGGCCGAGTTCATGCTGGTGCACGTCGACCTCGCCGACCGCCGCAGCGCGCCGTTCCCGGCCGCGGTGCGGGCGGCGCTGGACGCCACGGCGGCGGCGCACGCGGCGCTGCCGCGGCCGCCGCAGGCGGGGCGGGCGGTGGGCGTGCGCCGGCCTGCCGCCTGAAACGGGTTTCGTCCGAGGCGAACGGCTTTTGCGTTTGGCAATCGGCGGGCGGTGCCCTATCTGTGAGCGGATGAAGACGACACCGTTCGCCGCCTTCGCCCTGCTGCTCGTGCTGGCCGCGTCTCCGGCGGCGGCGGAATGCGCCGACCCGCCGCAGCCCAAGGTCAACTGGCGGCGCTGCTACTTCGACGGGCGCGAGCTGACCGGCGCCAATCTCACCGAAGCCGAACTGCGCGACGCCACCTTCGCGCGGGCGACGCTGAAGGACGTTGCCTTCACCAGGTCCGACGCCTACCGCGCCAAGTTCAACAGCGCCACCATGGCGGGGGCCAAGCTGGACGGCGCGCGGCTGATCGAGGCGGACTTCACCCGCGCCGACCTGACCGGCGCCTCGTTCCGCGAGGCGGACCTGCGCAACGCCAAGCTGGTCAGCGCCAACCTGAAGAAGGCCGACTTCACCGGCGCCCACCTGACCGGCGCCGACTTCCGCCACGCCGACCTGTCGGGTGCCACCTGGATCGACGGCAAGCGGGTGTGCGGCGAAAGCTCGATAGGGCAGTGCAATTGACGAGGGACAATTAAGGTAAGTGCGACCGATTGCCCGGCCCACAGAGGACACTTGCCGCACGCCGGATTGCCTGGATAGGGTGCCCGGAGGCGGGCGGCAGGGGTGACGGTTTTGGCCTACAGCGACGATTTCGAGCGGGCGAGCGAGCTGGCGCGGCGCGCCATGGAGCGCATGCTGACCGAGGAGCTGCCGCCCAACCCGGAGAACTTCACGCTCTGGTACGCTTACCACAGCGGGTCGCTGCCGGACCTGACGCGCGCCATCGACATCGCGCTCCGGGACAGCGGCACGCTGACCCAGGCGCACTGCGACGAACTTTTCAAGCGCTTCTTCACGCTGGACGCCGAGGCGCAGGCCATCCGCGAGACCAGCGAGCGGGCCCGCTCCGCGCTCGCCAAGATCCTGGAAATGCTGAACGCCGTCGGCACCGAGACGAACCGCTACGGCAACGCGCTGGCCGGCTTCCAGGGGGAGCTGGAGCAGCCCATGTCCATGGGCGACCTGCGCGCCATGGTGGCCGCCATCGCTGCCGAGACGACGGCCATCGTCGAACGGCAGACGCGGCTGCAATCCCAGCTTCTGGATTCCAGCCAGCAGCTGGCCGAGATGCGCGTCAGCCTGGACACGGCGCGGCGCGAGGCGATGACCGACGGGCTGACCGGCATCGCCAACCGCAAGGCCTTCGACCTGACGCTGAACGAGGCATCGCAGGAATCGGCGCGCGAAAACCTGCCGCTCACGCTGCTGATGGTCGACATCGACCATTTCAAGAATTTCAACGACACGCACGGTCATCTGGTGGGCGACCACGTGCTGCGCCTCGTCGCCAAGGTGCTGACGGAATGCATCAAGGGCCGCGACACGGCGGCCCGCTACGGCGGCGAGGAGTTCGCGATCATCCTGCCGCACACGGCGCTGGACAACGCCGCCAAGCTGGCCGAGCAGATCCGCGTCACGGTGGGCTCGCGGGCGATCGTCAACAAGACGCGCAACGCCTCCTACGGCACGGTGACGCTGTCGATCGGCGCCGCCCAGTACCGGGCGGGCGAGTCGCTGGCCGACCTCATCCGCCGCGCCGACGCCGCCCTCTACACCGCCAAGCGGACGGGGCGGAACAAGGTGTGCGTCGAGGCCGAGTGACGCCGTACGGTCATAATATTTCCCGCTTTGCGTAACAATGGAACGCGGTTGCCCGGCGAGTTGTCCTGGCTGATGCTTTGCCGTTCCAGGTCGCCGCAGCGCTTTTCCTGGTAAATTACTTGTTAACCCAAGGAGCCGGCACACCGTTGTGTCTGTGATATCTGCCGTGTGCCCAGTATCCACCGGAGAATCTGCTTGCGCGGCTGAAGATGCCGACTTTAACTCATACCCCGGTATGCAAGGGGGCTGGCGGGTCGCCCGGGACGCCCACGGGGCATGGGGCCGAACGGCCTTCGATCCCCGGCGACGCCGGCAACAGGGGGTGAGGATGTTCGCAAATATGAAGGTCGGCGCGAAGGTCGCCGCAGGCTTCGTCGTCGTCGTGGTGCTGCTCGCTGTGCTGGGCGGCGTATCCTGGCAGGGGGCCGCCGGCTCGAAGGAGCATCTGGATGAGTTCGCCAGCCAGTCGGCCATCGCCGAACTGATGTCCCGCGCGGACGCCACGGTGCTGCAGGCCCGCATGGCGGCGCTGCGCTTCACCTACACCGCCAACGAGGCGGAGGTGAAGGTGGTGCGGGAACGGATCGAGCAGGCGCGCCAGGAACTGCTGGAAGTCCGCAAGCTGATCGTCGACGACGAAGGGCGCCGCTCCGTCGATGAGGTGCTCTCGACCCTTCAGGACTACATGGCGGCCTTCGACACCATGTCCAAGGACCGCGTGAAGCGCGAGACCCTGACCAACACCATCCTGTTCGAGGCCGGCTCGAAGCTGCGCGGCATCCTGCTGGAGATCCGCCAGGGCGAGGAGCAGGCGGGGAACCTGCCGGCGGTGGTGGCGTACGGGCGCGTCGCCGAATCCGTGTGGACGTCGCGCATGCTGGTGTCGCGCATCCTGGCCGGCGACAAGCAGTACGGCTTCGACACCGTCCACAAGAACCTCGCCACGGCGCAGCAGGCCATCGACGAGGCGTCGTCGCTGACCCTGCCGCCGGAGCAGATGGAGCGCCGGGCCGCCGCCGTGGTGCTGCTGCGCACCTTCACCGACGGCCTGCGCGGGCTGGAGGAGAGCTTCGCGGCCGTGGAGCGGATCCGCGACGCCACGCTGGGTCCGCTGGGCAGCAAGGCGACGGCGAAGATGAAACTGGTCCGCGACGCGGCCACCGCCTTGCAGGCCGACCTGCGCAGCAAGGCGACGAGCGCCGCGGACAGCGCCGAGACGGCGGCGGAGATGCTGACGCCGGTGGCCGTCGTGCTGGCGGTCCTGCTCGCCTGGGTGATCGGCCGCGGCATTTCGCGCCCCATCGTGGCGATGACCGGGGCCATGGACCGGCTGGCCCAGGGCGACACCGCCGTGGAGGTGCCGGCGGCCGGCCGCAAGGACGAGATCGGCCGCATGGCCGCCGCCGTCCAGGTGTTCAAGGACAACCTGGTGCGCAGCCGCGCCATGGAGGAGGAGGTCAAGCGCGCCCAGACCCGCGCCGAGGAGGAGAAGCGGGTGGCGCTCCGCCGCCTCGCCGACGGCTTCGAGGCCAGCGTGAAGGCCATCGTCACCCAGGTGTCCTCGGCCGCCAGCCAGATGCAGGCGAACTCCCAGCGCCTGACCGGCATGGCCGAGGACGGCCGCAGCCGCGCCTCCAACGTCGCGGTGGCGGCCGAGCAGGCCTCGGCCAACGTGCAGACGGTGGCGGCCTCGGCCGAGGAGATGACCAGCTCGATCGGCGAGATCTCCCGCCAGGTCAGCCAGTCCAGCGAAGTGGCCCGCCGCGCCGCCCAGCGCGCCGACGACACGACGCGCAGCGTGCAGACGCTGGCCGAGCAGGCGAAGAACATCGGCGACGTGGTGGAGCTGATCAACTCCATCGCCAGCCAGACGAACCTGCTGGCGCTGAACGCCACGATCGAGGCGGCGCGCGCCGGGGAGGCCGGCAAGGGCTTCGCCGTCGTGGCGTCGGAGGTCAAGAGCCTCGCCAACCAGACGGCCAAGGCGACGGAGGAGATCGCCGCGCAGATCACCGGCATGCAGGACGCCACGCGCGGCGCCGTCACCGCGATCGGCGAGATCGCCGGGGTGATCGGCCAGATCAACGAGATCTCCACCACCATCGCCGCCGCGGTGGAGGAGCAGGACGCCGCCACCCGCGAGATCGCCCGCAACGTTCAGCAGGCGGCGGTCGGCACCGAGGAGATCTCGCGCAACATCGGCGGCGTCCAGCAGGTGGCCGACGGCACCGGCTCGGCCGCGCGGGAGGCACTGGACGCGGCCAACGCCCTGTTCCAGGACTCCGAGCGGCTGAGCAAGGAGGTCGACCGCTTCATCCAGCAGGTGCGCGCGGGATAGGGCGGCGGGGCGGCGTCACGCTGCCCGCACCCACACGGCGGTGTCGTGGAACGCGGCACCGCCGGCCGGGGGGATGGGGCTGGACGACGTCAGCACGTTGATGCCCATCCCCTCCACGAAGGCGGCGTTCGGCCAGATGCCTTCCACCACCACCACGCCCCGCTGAAGCCCGGCGAAGGGCTGGGCGTGGACCAGCACCGAGCCCTGGCGGTTGCCGAGCCGCACGGGCGTCCCCTCGGCCACGCCGAGAGCCGCGCAGTCGTCCGGGTGCAGCAGCGCCGTCGGGCGCTTCTCGCGCGCGACACCGGTCGGCATCTCGGTGAAGCTGGAGTTGAGGAACTGCCGCGCCGGCGCGGTGACGAGGCGGAACGGGTGCTCGCCGTCCGTGCGGCCGCCCGGTTCCATGTGGTCGGGCATCTCCGGCAGGCCGCCGTAGTCGCCGAGCGACGCCCAGTCCGGCGCGAAGCGGAAGCGGGCGTCGGGAAAGTCGAAGCCCGTGAGGAAGTGCGAGGTCTCGAAATCCGGCTGGGCGTCGTGCCAGCGGTTGGCGTACAAAGTCTCGGCGTCCGGCAGGCCGGAGGCCTTCAGCATGGCATCGATGATCTCCCACGCCGTCATGGCGAAGCCCGGATGCTCGGCACCGACGCGCCGGGCGATCTCGGCGTTCACCCAGTTGTTCTCGCGCGCCTCGCCAGGGCCCTCCACCACCTTGCGGCCGATCAGGATGTGGCTCTGCCCGCCGCCGCGGTAGATGTCGTCGTGCTCCAGGAACAGCGTGGCCGGCAGCACGAGGTCGGCGAGCTTGGCCGTGTCGGTCAGGAAGGCGTCGTGCACGGCGACGAACAGGTCGTCGCGCGTCAGCCCGGCGTGCACGCGGGCGAGGTCGGGGGCGACCGAGGCCGGATTGTGGTTCTGCACCAGCATGGCGGTGACGGGCGGGCCGCCCTGCAGGTCGTCCCCGGTCAGGACGGCGCCCAGGCGCGACTGGTCGAAGCCGCGGATGGTGGGATCGCGGACGTCCAGCCCCTCCGCCAGGGTGCGGTCGATGCGGTAGATGCCGCTGGAACAGTACAGCGCCCCGCCGCCCGGGTGCTGCCACGCCCCCGTGACCACCGGCAGGCACGACGCCGCGTGCATCTGCGCCGCCCCGTTGCGCATGCGCGTGAAGCCGTAGCCCAGGCGCAGGTAGCTGCGCTTCGTCCGGCCGTAGAGGCGGGCGAAGCCGACGATCTCGTCCACGCTCAGCCCGGTGATGCCGGCCGCCCATTCCGGCGTGCGGCTTTCCAGGTGCGCCTCCAGCCGCTCGACGCCGGCCGCGAAGCGGGCGAGGTAGGGGCGGTCGGCGTAGCCTTCCCTGAACAGCACGTGCATCACCGCGCAGGCCAGCGCCCCGTCGGTGCCGGGCTTCAGCATCAGGTGCAGGTCCGACACCTCGGCGGTGCCGGTGCGGTAGGGGTCGATGGTGACCAGCTTGGCGCCGCGCGCCTTGCGGGCGCGGGAGACGTGCGTCATCACGTTGACCTGCGTCGCCACCGGGTTGCCGCCCCAGTTGACGATCAGGTCGCTTTCCGCCATCTCGCGCGGGTCGGCACCGCGGATGTCGCCGTACCCGGCCATCCAGCCCATGTTGGCCGGCGTGTCGCAGATGGTGGAGATCTGCCGCGCGTAGCCCTTGGCGTGGCGCAGCCGCTGGATGGAGCCGCGCTGCACCAGCCCCATGGTGCCGGCGTAGAACAGCGGGAACACCGACTCCGGCCCCAGCCGCCGCTCGGCGTCCAGGAACGCCCCGGCCACGCGGTCCAGCGCCTCGTCCCAGGAGATTTCCTTCCACTGGCCGGCACCCTTCGGGCCGGTGCGCAGCAGCGGCACGGTCAGGCGGCCGGGGTGGTGCAGCCGCTCGGCATAGCGGGCGACCTTGGCGCAGATGACGCCGGCCGTGTAGCTGTTGCCGGCGGCCCCGCGCACCTTGCCGATGCGGTCCGGGGCCAGGCGCTCGACTTCAAGCGCGCAGGTGCTCGGGCAATCGTGCGGGCAGGCGGACGGGACGTACTCGGCCACGGCGGGTCTCCTCGATGCAGGCCGGCAGAGTACGGCGGGTGCGACCGTTCGTCCACTTCGCGGAAATGCAAGGACGGATTGGAATTTCCGTGCGTCTAATACGACCAATGGGATATGACCGATCCGAGGACGCCGTCTAATGAAGCCGTGCCTTGCCGTTGCCGCCGTTGCATGCCTCGTCCACGCCTGGGTGCCGCCGGCTTTGGCCGGGGATGCAAGATGCGAGTGCCACGGCAGGGACCGTACGGTCACCTACACCCTGGCGGATCGCGGAAACGGCCGGTACGAGGCCTCGTTCCTGATGGATGGCCGGCGCAGCATCGTCAGCGGGCGTTTGTACACCCTGACGTCCCTGTGCCAGTACACCGCGTTGCCGGACGACAGGGTCGCCATCGCCTGCCAGACGCAGTCGTCCTCGGGGGCGGTCTTTCCCGTCAGTACGGAATTCCGGACGAAGCTCCCGCCGGGGAGCCCCCCGCAAATGATAGCGCAGACGGTCGAGGGCCAGGTGTGCCGCACCAACGGCCGCTCGATCTCCGACTGGAGCCGGGCCGAAAGCCCGTTCGACATCCGGGCGTGCCGGTAGGCCACGTACCGGAAGACCACGTGCCGGAAGACCCGGAAATCGCCGGTATCACGCCGTGGCGAGGCGGAGAAGGTCGGCCTTGATTTGCGCCACCGGCGTGGCCCAGTCGCCCGGAGCCGGCTGGCGGTAAAGGCGCAGCGTCGGGTACCACGGGCTGGACGCGCCGGACAGGCCCCAGCGCCACGCCGGCACGGCGGGCAGCAGCACCCACGCCGGCCGGCCCAGGGCGCCCGCCAGATGCGCCACCCCGGTGTCGGAGGTGACGAGCAGGTCGAGGCCGGCGAGGATGGCGGCCGTGTCGGCGAAGTCGGCGATGGCGGGGCCGAGGTCGGTGAAGCGGTCGGGCAGCGCCGTGCCCTCCAGATCGCGGCGGCCGTCGCCGAGCTGAAGGCCGAAGAAGCGGATGCCGTCGGTGTCGAGCAGCGGCCGCAACGGGGCCAAGCGTGGTGACCGGCCGTGGTTCGCCGCGCCGTCCGGCGCTCCGGCCCAGACGAGACCCACACGCAGGCCGCCGCCCAGGCGCGCCGCCCACGATTCCACCAGGGCCGGGTCGGCGGTCAGGTAGGGGACCGTCCGGCCGAGGTCCGCCGACGATGCGCTGGCCAGATGCATCAGGCTGTGCAGCGGCACGGCGGTGGCGCCCTCCGGCCGTTCGGCACCCATGGGGAACGCCCGGTCGATGCCCGCGGCCCCGGCCAGGATGCGCAGCAGCGGCGCCTGCACCTCCACCGTCACGCGGTGGCCGCGTTCGGCGAACCAGCGGGCGTAGCGGACGAACTGGAAGGTGTCGCCGAAGCCTGAATCGGCGACGAGGTGCAGCGGCTCGCCCGGCCGCACGGTGCGGGTGGGGGAGGGGATGCGCAGCTTGCCCAGCCACGCGCCGTCGGCGCTCTGGTAGCGCCAGAACTGGCGGGCGCCGGCCGCCTCGTCGCCCAGCAGGCAGCGGCATTCGGCCAGCTTCTCGGACGCCGCCAGCACCTTCGGGTCGATGGCGAGCGCGGTGCGCAGCGGCGCCACGGCCTCCGCGACGCGGCCCAGCCGCTGGCGTGCCCAACCCAGCGCATGGTGAACGCCCGCCATGTCGGGTTTGAGCGCCAGCGCGCGCACCAGCCACGGTTCGGCCTCCGCCGCGCGGCCGGCGTCGAGCAGCCGCGCGCCCAGGTTGCCCAGCGCGCCGGCATGGTCGGGCTTGGCGGCCAGCGCGCGGGCGTACGCCGTGATCGATCCGTCGTGCTCGCCCAGCGCGCGGCGCGCGTTGCCCAGGTTGAACCACGCCGAGGCGTTGTCGGGCCCGCCGCGCACGGCGCGGGCGTAGGCCGCCGCGGCGCCCGCGGCGTCACCGCCCGCCTCGCGCACCGCGCCCAGGTTGAACAGCAGCCCGGAGTGCGCGGGCGCCATGGCGACGGCGCGGCGGTACAGGACCTCCGCCTCGCCCCAGGCGCCAGCCCGATGCCGGTCGAGCGCGCGGTCGAGCAGTTGCTGCACGGGGTTGGCGGGGGTGGTGGTCATCAAAGCCAGTAGACTGAAAGGGTGGTAGCGTAGGTTGGCGCCAAGCGCAGCGCGGCCCAACATTCCTCGCCATGGCAACGGGTGTTGGGCCGCGCTGCGCTTGGCGCCAACCTACGGCTGCGATACATCGGCCACAAGAAAAAGGGCCGCCGGTTTCCCGGCGGCCCTCGCTCCTTCACGCTTGCAACGGCTCACATCACGCCGAGGGCGCGCGGCAGCCACAGCGACATGGCGGGGATGTAGGTGACGGCCACCAGGAAGATCAGCATGGTCAGCAGCCACGGCCAGACGGCCACGGTCAGCTCCGTTATGCCCATCTTGGTGATGCCGCTCGCCACATAGAGGTTGAGGCCCACGGGCGGGTGGCACATGCCGACCTCCATGTTCACCACCATCATGATGCCGAAGTGCACCGGGTCGATGCCCAGCTTCACCGCCACCGGGAACAGGATGGGCGCCATGATCAGCACGATCGACGACGGCTCCATGAAGTTGCCGGCGGCCAGCAGCAGCAGGTTGGTGACCAAGAGGAAGGCGAAGACGCCCAGACCCTGCGCCACGATCCAGTCGGCGATGGCCTGCGGAATGTTCTCCGACGTCAGCACGAACGAGAACAGCACCGCGTTCGTGATGATGTAGAGCAGCATCGCCGACATGTTGGCCGAGGACAGCAGCACCGCCGGCACGCCCTTCAGCGGCATGTCCTTGTAGACGAACACGGCGACGATGAAGGCGTACACGGCGCTCATGGCCGCGGCCTCGGTCGGCGTGAAGATGCCCGAATAGATGCCGCCGATGACGATGACGATCAGCAGCAGGCCCCAGATCGCCTCGCGCAGCGTGCGGAAGCGCTCGGCCAAACTGGCCTTGGGCAGGCGCGGGTAGCCGTTCTTCCAGGCCCGGTACCAGGTGGTGAGGCCCAGGAGGAAGGCCAGCAGCAGGCCCGGCACCACGCCGGCGATGAACAGCTGGCCGACGGAAGCCGACTGCTGGCTGCCGCTGGTCGCCACCGCGTACATCACCATGACGATGGACGGCGGGATCAGGATGCCCAAGGCGCCCGAGGTGGTGATGACGCCGGCGCCGAACTGGCGCGGGAAGCCCTGCTTGACCATCGCCGGCAGGACGATGGAGCCGATGGCGACCACGGTCGCCGGGCTGGAGCCCGACACGGCCGCGAACAGCGCGCAGCCCACCACGCCGGCCAAGCCCAGGCCGCCGTGCCAGTGCCCGACCATGGACGTGGCGAAGTTGATCATGCGGCGGGCGACGCCGCCGTGCGTCAGGAAGTTGCCGGCCAGGATGAAGAACGGGATCGCCATGATCTCGAACTTCTCGATGCCGGTGAACAGCTTCAGCGCCACCGCCTCGATCGGCACCTGGGTCATGGTGAACAGGAACGTCAGCACCGTGAGGCCCAGCGAGATCGAGATCGGCATGCCCGTCAGCATGAGGGCGAGCAGCAGACCGAAGATGATGGCGGCGTTCATCGGTCGTTCTCCTTCGGCTCGTTCATGCCGGTGCGCGGCTTGCCGCCCTCGTGGTGGGCGATGTCGTGCGGGTGCAGGTTGTCGTCCATCTCGTACCAGTTGACGTCCTGCGCCGCGCGCTGCGGATCGGTGTGATCCTCTTCCAGGCCTTCGACGTGGCCGTGGTCGTGGTGCGGCAGCTCGCCGGTGCGGACGAACAGCCACGTCACCTGCAGGAAGCGGAAGCACATGAGGTAGGAGCCGACGGGGATCGCCAGATAGATCAGCCACATCGGCCATTCCAGGTCGGCCGAGGTCTGTTCGGTCTGCGCGATGTGCCAGACGAAGTTGGCGCCCAGCGTTCCCACCACGCCGGTGAACAGCGCGCCGGCCAGCAGGCCGAAGATGATGAACTTGCTGCGGTTGCGCGCTTCCAGGCGGTTGATGACGACGTCCACGCCGACGTGGATGCCCGTGCGCACGCCGTAGGCGGCGCCGAACTTCGCCATCCACACGAACATGTAGATGCACAGCTCCTGTGCCCAGGAGAAGTTCCAGTGCAGGATGTAGTCTTGGATCACCGGCACGCCGGAGGCGTAGCGGTGCGCGACGGCGGCGAAGATGATCAGCGTCGCCGCGGCGATGAGGAAGGCGATCAGCACCTCCTCGAGCCGGTCGAGCAGTTTGAGCAGCATGGTGGTCCCCGGCGCAGGCGGAAGGCGTGGGGAAGGCGGCCGTAGGTTGGGTTGAGCCGCAGGCGAGGCCCGACGTGTCCGCAATGCGGACGGTGTCGGGCTTCGCTGGCGCTCAACCCAGCCTACGACGCCTTCCGGGTCTTACATCTTGAAGCCGGCGGCTTCGGCTTCCTTGTAGATGGCCTGCATCAGGTCCTTGCCGACGCGCGACTCCACGTCCTTGTGCACCGGCAGCAGGGCCTTGCGCCACGCGTCCAGCTCTTCCTTGGTGGGCTCGTGGAACTGCGTCTTGCCGGACGCCTTCATGGCGGCCAGCGAGTCGTCGTTCTCCTTCTGGGCGATGGCGTTGGCGAACTCGGTGGCGTCCTTCATGGCGCCTTCGAGCTGCGTGCGCACGTCGGCCGGCAGGCCGTCCCAGAACTTCTTGTTCACGATCACCGCATAGCCGAGGTAGCCGTGGTTGGTGAGCGTGGCGTGCTTCTGCACCTCGTGCATCTTCTGGGTGTACATGTTGGACGGCGGGTTCTCCGTGCCGTCGACGACGCCGGTCTGCAGCGCCTGGTACACCTCAGAGAAGGCCATGACCTGCGGCAGCGCGCTCAGCGCGCGCATCTGCGCTTCCAGCACCTTGGAGGACTGGATGCGCATCTTCATGCCCTTGGCGTCCTCCGGCTTGATCAGGGGCTTGTTGGCGCTGAGGATCTTGAAGCCGTTGTCCCAGTAGGCGAGGCCGACGATGCCCTTGCTCTCCAGCTTCTGGAACAGCTGCTTGCCGACCGGGCCGGTGGTGACCTTCACCAGCACGTCCTTCGACGGGAAGATGTACGGCAGGTCGAAGACCTCGAATTCCTTCGCACCCAGCGGGCCGAACTTGGCCAGCGACGGGGCCAGCATCTGCACGGCACCCAGCTGCAGCGCCTCCAGCTCTTCCTTGTCCTTGTAGAGCTGGCTGTTGGGATAGACCTCGACCTTGACCTTGCCGCCGGTGCGCTGCTCGGCCAGTTCCTTGAACTTCTCGGCACCCTTGCCCTTCGGCGTTTCCGGAGCCACGACGTGGCTGAACTTGATGACGATCTGGTTCTGCGCCAGGGCCGGGCTTGCCATCAGGCAGCCGATGGCGGCGGCGCACAGAAGTTTCGTCAGCTTCATGGGGGAGGCTCCTCCAGATTGTTATCATTCGACGCAACGGCCATACTTCTTAAAATGCCGTACGCCCGCTATTGTGGAAATCCGCAGGTACAGTAACGATGGTGCCGGATTGTCCCGGCGACCAGCATTCAACGGCACCCGCAGGCGCGTATGATCAACCGAAAATTCCACGATCCGGTGCGGCCGTGACGGTGAGTTGGGGGCATCGCGGCGCCGTGCACGCCATGCCGATCGTGGCGATGGCGCTGGTCGTCGTGCTGCTGGGCGTCTTCCTGTGGGTGCTCGACCGCAACGAGCGGGAGGAGGAGGCGCACGCCCTCATCAAGGACATCCTGTGGGTCGAGCAGAACCTGCGCTTCCAGCTGGCCTCCGACGTCGACAAGCTGGAGCACCTGGCCGAGACGCTGGGGCGCGAGGACGGCGACGCGCTGTCGCTGGCGCCGGTGATGCGCCACATCGTCACCACCAACCCGGCGGTGGAGCAGATCTTGTGGCTGGACGCGAACGGGCGGACGGTCGCCGCCATGCCGCCGGCCGGCGGCGACGGCGACGGCGCCCAGCCGCGCGGCGAGGCGTTCAAGGTGGCGCGCTCGCTGGGCCGCCGGGTGTACGGCGCGCCCTACCGCCTGCCGCAGCGGGGTGCGGGATTCGACGTGGTGATCCCGGTGTTCGGCCCGCGCGGCTTCGCCGGGGCGCTGGCCGGCGTCTTCTCCATCGACGCGATCCTGGCCAACCATGTGCCCTGGTGGTTCGCCCAGCGCTACCAGCTGGAGGTCGTCAACGCCGACGGCACGGTGCTGGGCGCCAAGTCGCACCTCGCGGTGACGGAGCCGCGGCGCAGCCACACGCTGGCCTACGACCCGCCGGGGCGCGGGCTGACGCTGGTGGCCACCGTCTACCAGACCGACGCCAACGCCACGCGCAACATCCTGGTCGCCGCCATCTTCGCGCTGACCGCGTCGGCGCTGTGGAGCCTGTGGGCGGTGCGCCGGCACATCCGCGGCCGCGTGACGGCGGAACGGGCGCTGCGCGAGGAGCACGCCTTCCGCAAGGCCATGGAGGATTCGCTGACCGCCGGCATGCGGGCGCGCGACATGGAGGGGCGCATCACCTACGTGAACCCGGCCTTCTGCCGCATGGTCGGCTGGCCGGCGGAGGAGCTGATCGGCCGCGGGCCGCCCATGCCCTATTGGCCGCCGGAGGAGATGGGGCGGTGCGAGGACGTGTTCCGCTCCGTGCTCGCCGGGCGGGCGCCGCCGGAGGGGTTCGAGCTGCGCTTCATGCGCCGCGACGGGGAGCGGTTCGACGCGCTGGTGTACGAAGCGCCGCTGATCGACGCGGGCGGGCGGCAGACCGGCTGGATGGCCTCCGTCCTCGACATCACCGAGCGCAAGCGGGCCGCCGACCTCGCCCGCCAGCAGCAGGAGAAGCTGCAGCAGACCGCCCGCCTGATCACCATGGGCGAGATGGCCTCCACCCTGGCGCACGAGCTGAACCAGCCGCTGTCGGCCATCGCCAGCTATTCCACCGGCTGCCTGAACCGCCTGCACGCCGGCCCGTGCAGCGCCGCCGAACTGGCGCCGCCGCTGGAGAAGCTGGCCAGCCAGGCGCGCCGCGCCGGGCAGATCATCCGCCGCGTGCACGACTTCGTGCGCAAGCGCGAGCCCAACGTAGCGGCCGTGAACCTGACGGCGGTCATCGAGGACAGCGTGGCGCTGATGGCCTCCGACGCGCGCAAGCACGGCGTGCGCATCACCGTGCAGGGGGACGAGCGCGCACCGCCGGTGCTGGCCGACCGCATCCTGGTGCAGCAGGTGCTGCTGAACCTGATGCGCAACGCCATCGAGGCGATGGCCCAGACCCCGCGCGAGGCGCGCGAGCTGGGCGTGGCCGTGGAGGTGCACGAGGATTCGGTGACGACGCGCATCCGCGACCGCGGCTGCGGCATCGCCCCGGAGGTGGCCGAGCGGCTGTTCTCCCCCTTCTTCACCACCAAGACGGAGGGCATGGGCATGGGCCTGAACATCTGCCGCTCCATCGTCGAGCACCACAAGGGCCGCCTGTGGTACGACGTGCATCCGGGCGGCAATGGGAGTGGCGGCACCACCTTTCAGTTCACGCTGCCGACCGCCGGGAAGGGGGAGGCATGACCGGACAGGTGCACATCGTCGACGACGACGAGGCGATCCGCGACGCGCTGCACTGGCTGTTCACCTCGCGCGACGTGCCGGCGGCGGCCTACGCCTCGGCCGAGGGCTTCCTGGAGGCGTGGAGCGAGGCGATGGCCGGCTGCCTGCTGCTGGACATCCGCATGGACGGGATGAGCGGGCTGGAGCTGTTCGACCGCCTGCGCGAGCAGGGCTGCCGACTGCCGGTGATCTTCCTGACCGGGCACGGCGACGTGCCGGCGGCGGTGTCGGCGCTGAAGAAGGGGGCGCGCGACTTCGTCGAGAAGCCGTTCAACGACAACGACCTCGTCGACCGTGTGATCGAGGCGCTGGCCTACGACGCCGAGCAGCGCGCCCGCGACGCCGGCCAGGCGTCGATCGCGGCACGGCTGGCGACGCTGACCCAACGCGAGCGGCAGGTGATGGACCTCGTCATCGCCGGCAAGCTGAACAAGGTGATCGCCGACGACCTGGGCATCAGCATGCGCACGGTGGAGGTCCACCGCGCGCACGTGTTCGAGAAGATGGGCGTGAAGACCGCCGTGGAACTCGCCCGCCTGCTGGCGACGGTGTGACGTAAATCCCTCCCTCGCCCCCGGCGGGGGAGGGAAGCCAGCGAAGTTGGCAGGGTGGGGGCAGCGGCCTTTGTGGCAGGCGGAGGTCTCGGCTGGCGAATTTCGTACTGATCTAAAAATAAGAGATTTGGAGATTGAGAGAGAAAAGGGATATTGGCCGCGCTGCGGCCCTGCACGGAGCAGCGTGCTGAAGCGCGGATCTCAAAATCTCTCAATCTCTTATTTTTTGATCAGAGCCTTCTCCGTCAGCCTTAAGGCCGCTGATCCTCGCGGACAACTGGCCCCCACCCTCCCACGCTGCGCGTGGGTCCCTCCACAGTCGCCCGCAAGTCGGGCGACTGCACTCCACCTACGATTGCCTTCGGCGCTCGTTGCCTTCGGCACCGGTTCCGTGCCCCCGCCGGAGGCAGGGGAGGGGGTGAAGTTAGGCCGCCACGCGGCGCAGGCGGGCTTCCAGTTCGTCCAGGCCGGTGACGAGGTCGTGGACGGCCTGGTCGGCCCGGGCGCGGGCGAAGGGCCAGGCGTCGTCGCTGGCCTGGTGCGCCGCCTCGACACGGGCCATCAGGCGGTTGCGCCGCCCGCGCAGCTCGTCCAGCGCGCGCTCCAGTTCCGGGCGTTCCTCCGCCTCGCGGCGCTCCACGGACGAGCGCAGGCGTTCCAGGCGGTCGCCGGCGTGCAGAATCAGGTCGCGGCAAAAGCTGTCGTAGGCCTGCCGCTTGCGGCCGGTCATCGATGATCCTCCCCTTTTCATCCACCGGGGGCCGCTTCCCGCGGTCCTCCCGGTTCGCCGCATAGATGGTCAATCATCCGCCCATGTCCATGGTGCGGTGCAAAATATCCCGGCAATGTCTCCAAATGAAAATTCATCCGGGAGACGCCCGCTTTCGGCGTAAACCACCCGGATTCGCAGTCATGAGATTGCGTGAAGCGTCTCCTCCGTGGCTGGTTGTTTCCAGCCCTTAGATTTCTAAGCCATTTTCGGTCTTTGTTGGCGTCTGTCTGCCGCATTGATTGAAAAACGTCAATCCGACCAAACGTCTATTACGATGACATTTTGTCGCAGTCGGCGCCCGGCCGGCGCCGGCCGCGTATCCTTGAGGGAGGGTGCGCATGTCCGTTTTCCAGGCGGATGGTTTCGACGACCACGAGCAGGTCGTCTTCGCCAGCGACGCCGCCACCGGCCTGAAGGCCATCATCGCCATCCACGACACGCGGCGCGGCCCGGCGCTGGGCGGCTGCCGCTACTGGCATTATCCCAGCGAGCAGGCGGCGTTGACCGACGTGCTGCGCCTGTCGCGCGGCATGACCTTCAAGGCGGCGATGGCCGACCTGCCGCTGGGCGGCGGCAAGACGGTGGTGCTGGCCGATCCGGCGCGGGCCAAGACGCCGGAACTGATGCAGGCGCTGGGCCGCGCCGTCGACCGGCTGGGCGGCCGCTACATCGTGGCGGAGGACGTCGGCACCTCCCCCGCCGACATGGCCGAGGTGCGCAAGGCGACCCGCCACGTCTCCGGCCTCGACAGCGGCGGCGGCGATCCGTCGCCGGCCACCGCCTACGGCGTGTGGCGGGGCATCCACGCGGCCGTCAACCACCGTCTGCGCCGCAACCGGCTGGAGGGGCTGCGGGTGGCCGTTCAGGGCGTCGGGCACGTCGGCTACCACCTGTGCCGCCACCTGCACGAGGAGGGGGCGCGGCTGTTCGTCACCGACATCCGGACCGACGGCGTGGAGCGCGTGGTGCTTGAGTTCGGCGCCACGCCGGTGGCGCTGGACGACATCTACGGCGTGGAGGCGGACGTCTTCGCGCCCTGCGCGCTGGGCGCCGTGATCAACGACCGGACGGTGGAGCGGCTGAAGGTGGCGGTCGTCGCCGGATCGGCCAACAACCAGCTGGCCCAGGACCGGCACGGCGACCGGCTGGCCGAGCGCGGCATCCTGTACGCGCCGGACTACGTGATCAACGCCGGCGGGCTGATCAACGTGCAGCACGAACGCATGGAGGGCGGGTACGACCGCGCCGCGGCATACGCGCACATCGGGCGAATCGAGCGGACGCTGGTGGAGCTGTTCGGCCGTGCCGAGCGCGACGGCGTTCCGCCGCACGTCGCGGCCGACCGCATGGCCGGGGACCGGCTGCGGGCCGCCGCGTAAGAGAGGGAGAGCTACTCGGCGGCGACGCCGTAGGCGTAGGCCGCCGGGGCTTCCTGGTTCGCGGGCTCGGGCGTGTGGACCTCGTGCTTGCCGCACTGGCCGCAACCGGTGCAGCCGCCGGCCCGGTGCGCTTCCTTGTGCTCGTGCACCATGGAGCGGACGTAGGGGACGCACTTCCCGCACTGGATCTTGTGTTCGAGGCGCTTGAGCACCGCCGCCGTCGTCTGCGCGCCGTCTTCCAGGACACGCTTGATCTGCTTGTCGGTGATCGGATGGCAGATGCACACGTACATGAGGAATGAGCCCCCGGCCTCGTTGCATCTCCTACCTAGTGCAAATGAGAATGACTGTCAATTAGGAAAACCCCCTACTCCGATAAGGGTGTCGGTTTGTCACAGGGGGCACAAAGGGGGCGTCAATCGGCTATCTGGTTCTGGAGCTGGCCGTGAACGCGGGCGCGCAGGCGATCGTGACCTTCAACGCCCGAGATTTTGCCGGCGCTGCCGAGCGGTTCGGGATTGCCGTCCTTTCGCCGGGCGCCTATGTCCGGGAATGGTTTGAGCGGGGGAATGGATGACCCAGTACGCCTTGAGATTGCCGGATTCGCTGATGCAAGAGGCGCGGCGGCTGGCCGAGGAAGAGCACACCTCGCTCAACCAGCTTTTCGCCACGGCCATTGCGGAGAAGGTTTCGGCGTTGCGGACCGAGCGTCTGCTGCGTGAGCGCGCGGCGCGCGCCGACGCGGACGCTTATGCCCGTGTCCTCGCCAAGGTGGCGGATCGGAAGCCGTCGCGCCCGGACGACCAACTGGACGGCTGATCGCACGTCACGCCTTGCATTCGCCGGCCGGGGGCTGTAGCCCCTGGACCCCATGGAACCGCTTGGACAAACCATCTATCTGGCGCCCGAGGGCTTCGTCGACGATCTCGTCGCCGAACTGGGCGAGGTGAGCGACGTGCAGGACCGGCTGGTCTTCGCCCCCGGCCCGGCGCGGCCGGCCGCATGGGCGCAGAACGTCTGGTTCGACCCCGTGAGGATCGAGGTCGAGTCGATCAAGGACGCGGCGAAGAAGCTGCGCGGCATCCAGCGGAACTGGGCGCTGTGGTCGATCCGCCATCACCGGCGCGCCAGCCTGATCCAGGAGAACCTGCCGCACGTTTCGGCCAAGCCGATCCCGTTCCCGTCGCCGCTGCCCGCCGCACCGCTGGGGTCGTGGACGCTGTGGGACGAGCGCACGGTGATCGCGGCGGCGCGCTGCTCCAGCCCGTTCCGCCACGGCGAGGTGGCCTTCGTGGAGAACAAGACGGCCCCGCCCAACCGCGCCTACCTGAAGCTGTGGGAGGCGCTGACGCTGTCCGGCGCGCATCCCGGTCCGGGCGACCGCTGCATCGACTTGGGCTCCAGCCCCGGCGGCTGGACCTGGGTGCTGCACGAGCTGGGCGCCACGGTGGTCAGTGTCGACAAGGCGCCGCTGGACCCCGCCATCGCCGCGCTGCCGCGCGTGGAGTTCCGCCAGGAGAGCGCCTTCGGCCTAAAGCCGGAGGATGTCGGCCCGGTGGACTGGCTGTGCTGCGACGTCATCTGCTACCCGCAGCGCCTGCTGCGGCTGGTGGAGGCGTGGCGGGCCAGCGGGCTGGCCAAGCGCTTCATCTGCACGCTGAAGTTCCAGGCCGAGACCGACCACGAGACCGCCCGCGCCTTCGCCGCCATCCCCGGCGGGCGGGTCGTCCACCTGTTCCACAACAAGCACGAACTGACATGGATCTGGCCGGGCGCGTAACGCTTTGGTCAGGGTGCCCGGCCGGGGAGGGTTGGAGAACACGGATGCACACGGATGCCGGCGGGGCCGGCGCACGGATGGACACGGATGAAGCAGAAGAATTTCTTATCCGTGTGTGTCCGTGTTTCCCATCCGTGTGCATCCGTGTCCAAAAAACCTTCGTCTCTGCTCCCGCCCCTAATCACGCCCGCCGGATCGCCATCTCGATGCTGGGGCGCATGATGGAGGCGGTGCGGTAGCCGATCTCCACCACCTCGGCGGCGCGGTCGAACTCCAGGATGCCGACGTGGCCCAGGCGCGGCGCGATCAGCACCTCCGGCGGCTCGCCGGCAAGGCGGGAGCGGGTGATGCGGTCCTGCATGATGTCGATGGAGCCGGCCATCACCTCCAGCACGTTGGGTGCCGTCCGGCGCGGCGACAGGATCTGGCTGGCCAGGAAGCGCGCTCGCTCGCTGTGCTTGCGGCCGAGCCAGGTGGCGACCTGCTCCTTCAGGGGGGCGCGCGGCGCCTCGGGCGGGTTGTCGGGCACGGCGTCCTGCATGACCGGCGGCACCGGCGTGCCGTTGGCCAGCAGGCGGGGCAGGGCGGACATTTCCGAGTTGAGGTTGACGGCGATCACCACGTCCGCGCCCAGCGCCCGGCACAGCGACACCGGCACCGGGTTGACCAGCGCCCCGTCCACCAGCCAGTGCTGGCCGTTGTGCACCGCCGGGAACAGGCCGGGCATGGCGGCGGACGCGCAGACCGCGTCCAGCAGCGGCCCCTCGCGCAGCCAGATCTCGCGCCCGGTCGCCAGATCGGTGGCGACGGTGGCGAAGGGCTTGGGCAGGGATTCGATGGCGACGTCGGTGTGTTCGTTGCGGAACCGCTCGAACACCCGCTCGGCCGCGACCAGCCCGCCCTTGCGGAACGTCAGGTCGACGATGCCCAGCATGCCCAGCAGGCCCATGTTCTGCGCCCAGGCCTGCAGCGGGTCGAGCTGGCCGGTCAGGTAGGCCGCCCCGACGGCGGCGCCGATGGAGGTGCCGCACACCACGTCCGGCTGGATGCCGAGTTCGTCCAGCGCCCGCAGCACGCCGATGTGCGCCCAGCCGCGCGCCGCCCCGCTGCCCAGCGCCAGACCGATCTTCAAGCCCGTCACGACACGCCCCGCCTTGTCCTTGACCGTATCTGGAGCTTGCAACGTCGCGTGGAAAGAGGGAAGGGCAGCGGAAGCCGTCCGGGTGCTTTTGAGCCGATCCTTTCGCGCCGGCCCTTTCGGGGTGCCGCCGACGGGGTCGCGAAAGTTTGCCGGGATTTTTCGGAGACCTTCTTGCGCTTTTCTTGTGGATGTCGCTGGCCGTGGCAATTTTCGGCGGGAAGACTTTTGCTGTTCGCGGCGTTAACCATGCATCAACTGCTTGCCCCGTACACTGGCCACAGTAAAGCAAAGTTCTGTGGCAGAGGTGAGGCCATGGCCCACGAGTTGAAGAGCTTCCGCAGGGATTGGCAGCGCTGGTCGCCGGTCGAGCGCCTTGCGGCGATCGTCCTCCTGGTGACGGCGACCGTGATCCTCGGCGGTCCGGTGACGCTCGGCCTACTCTGATCAGGCGAACGCGAACAGCGCCAGAAGCCCGAAGGCGATCAGCACCGCGCCCGAGACGCGGTTGATCCACGCCATGACGGCGGGCGTCACGCGCCGGCGGACGGTTCCCACCCCGGCGCTCAGCATCAGCCACCACAGCCCCGACCCGGCGAAGACGCCGAGCACCAGCGCCAGCGCCTCGTCCATGCTTCCGCCGCCCTCGGCCAATCCCAGCGCGCTGAACACCGCCAGGAAGCTGAGGATCGTCGCCGGGTTGGCGAGCGTCAGCACGAAGGTGGAGGCGTAGGCGCCGGCCAGCCCGCGCCCGGTCGCCTCCGCCGCCCGCTCCGCCGGGCGGGCGCGCACGGTGGCCCAGCCCAGCCACAGCAGCACCGCCCCGCCGACGAGGCGCAGCGCGTCCTGCCAGCCCAGCAGCGCCTGCGACACGGCGGCCAGCCCGAAGCCGGCGACGGCGCCGTACAGCGCGTCCGCCGTGGCGGCACCCAGCCCCGTCGCCAGCCCCATGGCCGGCCCCTCGGCCAGCGTGCGGCGGATGCACAGCAGGCCGATCGGCCCGACCGGAGCGGCGATCGACAGCCCGATGACCAGTCCTTTCAGCAGGAACCACGCGGCGTCCATGACGCTCACTCCACCGGCAGGATGGGGGTTTCCTTGGGCGAGGACAGCGCGATCACTGTGTGCGAGCGCACCACGCCCGGCAGCGTCTTCAAACGGTCGGACAGGAAGCGTTCGAGGTCGGCCGTGGTCGGCACGCGCACCTTCAGCAGGTACGACCACTCCCCGGTCACATGGTGGCACTCCTGCACGGCGGGGGTGCCCTGCATGGCGGCGCGGAAGCCGGCGTCGTGCTCCGGCCGCTCCAGCAGCACGTGCACGAAGGCCAGCACGTGCAGCCCGACGGCGGCCGGGCTCACCCGCGCGCCGAAGCCGGTGACGGCGCCGGAGGCCTGCAGCTTCTTCAGCCGTTCGTTGACCGCCGACACCGACAACCCGGCGGCGGTCCCGATCTCGGCGTAGGAAGCGCGCCCGTCGGCCTGGATGTACGCGATGATTTTGCGGTCATGTTCGTCCATGACCGCAAGTTTTGCCGAAACTAGTGCCTATGGCAAGCGTTTTGTGCGGCGATCCCGCTATGCGCTCTCCGCCCGGCACTGCAGGCCGAGGCTTTCGGCGGTGTTCGCCACGGCGGCGAGGCAGGGATCGGCGCGGTCGGCGGGGATGGAGACGGCGAAGCGGATGCTGTAGCGCCGCCCCTCCGGCACCGTCTGCGCGTCCAGGCGCACGATGTTGGCGCCGAACTGCCCGAAGATGTCCGACAGCCGCGCGATCAGGCCGGGCTGGTCGCCGCCCGACACCTCGACGCGGTGGGTGACCTGCCCCAGCGGGCCGGGGTTGGGGTCGTAGGTGAAGGGCTTCACCTCCACCTGCGCGCCGGCCAGCTCCGGCAGCGCCTTCAGCCCGGCGTCCAGTTCGGCGACGGGCAGCCCGCCCGGCAGTTCGCACACCGCCGAGAAGTCCGCCCCCTGGCCCAGCGAGGCGAAGGTGACGTCGCGCAGGTTGATGCCATGGTCGAAGAGCTGCCCGGTGATCGCCGACACCAGCCCGACCCGATCCGGGCACACCACCGTCACCAGCGCGAGATTGGCCATTCCGTCCTCCCATGTTTTTCGGGGTGGCATGATAGCCGTGCTTGCGGCGAACGTGCAAAGGCGTGAAAAGGCAGGCTTTCACCGTTACGAATTTTGCAAAAGAGGATTGCCCGATCCTAACCTCGCCTCAAACCTTGATTCACTACGGGGAACCGGTAGTATGGCATTGAGACGGTACGAATGGAGCGAGGCGAAGGCGGCCCTGAACCGGCGCAAGCACGGCGTCGATTTTCGCGATGCGATCCCTGCGTTGGAGGATCCCCGCCGGCTTGAAGAGGTCGATGACCGCTTCGACTATGCAGAAGAACGCGTACAGGTGATCGGGATGTCCGCCAGCCGCGTTCTGTTCGTGGTGGCGACGTTCCTCGATGAGGATCAGTGCCGCATCATTTCAGCCAGGAAGGCGACCCGGGATGAGCAGGACCGGTACTACGCGGGTGACGGTGACGAGTGGTGAGCCGGTGCCGGCCGGCGACACCGATTGGGCGCGGCTGGATGTCATGACCGACGCCGAAGCCCAGGCCGCCGCAGAAGCCGATCCGGACGCGCAGCCGCTATCCCCCGAGCGGCTGGCGGGCATGCGGCGGGTGTCGCGGGTCAAGGTGCTGCGCCAGCGGCTCGGCATGACGCAGACGGAGTTCGCCGAGGCCTTCCACCTGCCGGTCAGCACCGTCCGCGACTGGGAACAGCGGCGCAGCACGCCGGACGCGCCGGCCCGGGCGCTGCTGCTCGCCATCGAACGCGATCCGGAGGCGATGCGGCGCCTGCTGGCGCCGCCCTCCGCCGCCTGACCGTCTTACGCCGCCGTCCCGCCCACGGTCAGGCCATCCAGGCGCAGCGTCGGCTGGCCGACGCCCACGGGGACGCCCTGGCCGTCCTTGCCGCAGGTGCCGATGCCGGGGTCCAGGCGGCTGTCGTTGCCGATCATGGAGATGCGGGTCAGGCTGTCCGGGCCGTTGCCGATCAGCGTCGCACCCTTCACCGCGGCACCCAGCTTGCCGTCCTCGATCAGGTAGGCCTCGGAGGCCGAGAACACGAACTTGCCGGACGTGATGTCCACCTGACCGCCGCCGAAGTTCTTGGCGTACAGGCCCTTCTTGACCGAGGCGATGATCTCCTCCGGCGTGTGCGCGCCGTTGCGCATCACCGTGTTGGTCATGCGCGGCAGCGGGTGGTGGGAGAAGCTTTGGCGGCGGCCGTTGCCGGTCGGGCGCATGCCCATCAGGCGCGCGTTCATGCGGTCCTGCATGAAGCCCACCAGGATGCCGTCCTCGATCAGCGTGGTGCACTGCCCCGGCGTGCCCTCGTCGTCCACGGTGATGGAGCCGCGGGAGTTCTCGATGGTGCCGTCGTCCACCACGGTCACGCCGGGGGCGGCGATGCGCTGGCCCATCAGGCCGGAAAAGGCGGAGGTCTTCTTGCGGTTGAAATCGCCCTCCAGCCCGTGGCCGATCGCCTCGTGCAGCAGGATGCCGGGCCAGCCGTTGCCCAGCACCACGGTCATCTCGCCGGCCGGGGCGGCCACGGAGTCGAGGTTCACCAGCGCCTGGCGCAGCGCCTCGTCGACGAATCCGCGCCACGTCTCTTCCCGGACGTAGTGCTCGTAGGTGACGCGGCCGCCGCCGCCGTAGCTGCCGCTCTCCATCTTGTCGCCGTCGGCGACGACGACGGAGACGGACAGGCGCACCAGCGGGCGCAGGTCGGCCACGCGCACGCCGTCGGCGCGCAGGATCTGCACCGCCTGCCACTCGCCGCTGATCGAGCAGCTGACCTGCCGCACGCGCGGGTCCTTGCCCCGGGCGTAGGCGTCGATGGCCGCCAGCAGCTTCACCTTCTCCTCGAAGGGGACGAGGTGGAGGGGGTTGTCGGGGATGTAGAGGGCGCGGTTGGTGCCCGGCGGCGGCTCGGCCGAGGTGCCGGTGTGGCCGGCCTGTACGGCGCGCACCGTCTCGGCGGCGCGGCGGATGGCCTCTTCGGACAGGTTGGAAGCGTGCGCGAAGCCGGTCGCCTCGCCGGCGATGGCGCGCAGGCCGAAGCCCTGCGTGGTGTCGAAGCTGGCGCTCTTCAGCTTGCCGTCGTCCCAGCCCAGGCTCTCGCTCTGCGCGTACTCCAGGTACAGCTCGCCGTCGTCGGCGCCGCGCAGCGCGTCGGCCACGAGGCCCTCGACGCGCGGACGGTCGAGGCCGGCGCGGTTGAAGAACAGATCATCGGTGACGGCGAGCGCGCTCATGCTGACTCCGGTGTGCGTGCGTCTTGTTCAGACGAAGGTACGGGTGCTGGCGTCTAGGCACCCGGCGGGCGGATGTGATCTATAGTGTGGCGACGGGACGGCGGGCCGGCAAGGCTCGCCGTTCCAAAGAGCATAGGAACGCCGCCGTGACCGACCAGCCCGCCACCCCCATTCTCGCCGTGGCCGACCGTCCGCTGAAGGACCACCCGCTGCGCGTGGCGCTGACCAACGAGGTGCACGCCCGCCCGCCGGAGGCGCTGGCCGCCCCCATGCGCGCCACGCTGCTGGCCATGCTGTCGGGCGAGGGTGCGGCGGAGCTGGAGCGGCGGTACCTGGAGCGGCTGTGCGAATGGGCCGGGGTGCCCAAGCCGGCGCGGGGCGCCACGCACTACAGCGGCTCCTTCGGCAGCTTCCGCCTGAAGTGGGAGCGGCACACTGAGTTCTCGACCTACACCATCTACCGCCCCGGCCGCTTCGCCGAGCCGTTCACCGAGCCGGCGCTGGACGCGCTGCCCAAGGACTGGCTGGCCGGCCTGCCGGGCGAGCTGATGGTCGGCATCCACGTGGCCCTGCTGGAGCGCGAGACGGAGGAGCCGGACGCGGGGCTGCTGACCGGCGTGTTCGGGTCGGACTCCTACGTGGGTGCCCGCATCGCCGGCGGGGCGGCGACGGCGTGGACCGATTACCGCATCCACGGCGACGGGTTCAGCCGCATCGTCGTCCACGACCGCTCGCTGGGCACCCGGCAGGCCGGGCGCTTCGTGCAGCGCCTGCTGGAGATCGAGACGTACCGGGTGATGGCGCTGATGGCGCTGCCGATGGCGCGCGAGGTGCTGCCGCGCATCGGCACCATCGAGGCGGACCTCGCCACGCTGACCACGCGCACGGCGGCGCTGCGCACGCTGGACGACGAGCGCGACGTGCTGGACCGGCTGACGCGCCTGTCCGCGCAGGCCGAGCAGATCGCCGCCGAGACCGCCTACCGCTTCGGCGCCGCGCGCGCCTACCACGGCATCGTCGACCGCCGCATCGGCGAGTTGCGCGAGGTGCGCATCGAAGGGCTGCAGACGATCAGCGAGTTCATGGAACGCCGCCTGACCCCCGCCGTCCGCACCTGCGAGGCAGTGCAGGCGCGCCTGGAGAGCCTGTCGCAACGCCTGGCGCGTGCCAGCAACCTGCTGCGCACCCGCGTCGAGATCGCGGTGGAGGGGCAGAACGCCGAACTCCTCCAGTCCATGGACCGGCGCGCCCAGCTGCAGCTGCGGCTGCAGGAGACGGTGGAGGGGCTGTCGGTGGTGGCGATCAGCTACTACCTGATCGGCATCGTCGGCTACGCCGCCAAGTCGCTGAAGGGCTTCGGCTGGAAGGTCGATCCCGATCTCGTGGTCGGGCTGATGATCCCGGTGGTGCTGTTCTTCGTGTGGACCGGCGTGCGCCGCATCCGCAAGGCACTGGCCGGGAAGCACTGATGCACTGATCCGGGCGGCGATACGGGCGGCGCGGGTTGCGGACCCCTGCGCCATTTTGCGCGTTTCCCGAGCACCCGTTGTATCCCTAAAGTTTTGCAAAATTTTTGCAGAACGGAATTGGGGAGAGACGCGATGACCATCCGGGCCAAGCTGCTCGTGCTCGTCGGCATCTTGGGTGCGATGCTGGTCATGGTGGCGGGGAACCGCGCGCTCGACGCGCTGGATGCGCGGCACGCCGCCGAAGCCGCCCGTTCGGTCAACCGCGTCTCCGACCTTCTGCTCACCGCCGCCGGGGCCTGGGCGGTGGAGCGCGGCACCACGAACACGGTGCTGGCCGACGTGGCGGCGGCCACCCCGGCGCAGAAGCAGACCATCGCCGCCAAGCGGCAGGAGGGCGACACGGCCTTTGCCGAGGCGGTGCGGCTGGTGCGCGCCATGCCGGACGCGCCGGCCGTCGGGAAGGCGTTGGGTGAGGCCGACGGATCCATGCAGGCGGCGGCGCAGCTGCGCCGGCAGGTCGATTCGGCGCTGGGCGGCGGCGGCGCCGTCGACGACGGGCTGCGGCGCGGCTGGTTCCCCGGCATCAGCGCCCTGATCACCTCCAGCCAGCGGCTGCGCGGCGCCGTCGAGGACGCCGGGCCGTCGCGCGTCGGCGCGCGCGTGCTGCGCGCCTTCGACCTGAAGAACGCGCTGTGGGAGATGAGCGAGTTCGCCGGGCGCGAGCGCGGCATGGTCGGCGCGGTGGTGGCCGGCGGCAAGCCCTTCGCCCCGGCGCAGCTGGAGGCCGTGGCGCGCGCCCGCGGCCATGTGGAAAGCGGCTGGACCATCGTGCGCCGGCTGGCCGGCGGCTTCGGTCCGCGCATCGAGGCGTCGGCGGATGCCATCGACCGCGCCTTCCTCACCGATTTCGAGAAGACCCGCGCCGCCGTGTTCGCGGCGAGCGCCGCCGGGCAGCCGTATCCGATCGACGGCGTGCGCTGGTTCGCCGCGGCGACGGCCGGCATCGAACGCATCCTGGAGGCCCAGGCGGCGGCGTCCGAGGAGGTGCGGGCCCTGTTGGACCGCGAGGCGGAGGCCGCCGGCGGCGACCTGTGGCTGAGCGTCGCGCTGCTGGCGGCCGTCGCCGCGCTGGCGGCGGCGGCGGGGTGGGTGATCAGCGCGCAGGTCAACCGGCCGATCCACCGCCTGACCGAAACCATGGGCGCGCTGGCCGAGGGGCGTTTCGAGGTGGCGGTGCCGGGCGTCGGCCGGCGCGACGAGATCGGCCTGATGGCCGAAGCCGTCGAGGTGTTCAAGCGCAACGGCCAGGAGAACGAGCGCCTGCGCGCCGAGCAGGAGCGCCAGCGCGCCGACGCCGAGGCGGCCAAGCGCGCGGCGCTGGAGTCCATGGCCAGCACGGTCGAGCGCGAGATGCGCTCGGCGGTCGAGCGGGTGGCGCAGCGCACGCGCCAGATGGACGGCAGCGCCGGGTCCATGGCGTCGTCGGCCGATCAGGTCTCCGCCAACTCGCAGAGCGTCGCCGCGGCGGCCGAGCAGGCGCTGGCGAACGCGCAGTCGGTCGCCACGGCGGTGGAGGAGATGACGGCGTCGATCCGCGCCATCAACGACCAGCTTTCCCACGCCAGCGCGGTGACGCGCCGCGCCGTCGGCGCCGGGCAGAAGACGCACGCCACCATCCGGACGCTGTCGGAAACGGTGGGCCGCATCGGCGACGTGGCCAAGCTGATCAGCGACATCGCCGGCCAGACGAACCTTCTGGCGCTGAACGCCACCATCGAGGCGGCGCGCGCGGGCGAGACCGGCAAGGGCTTCGCCGTCGTCGCCACGGAGGTGAAGAACCTCGCCACCCAGACGGCGAAGGCCACGGAGGAGATCGCCCAGCAGATCGCCTCGGTCCAGGGCGGCACGGCGCAGGCGGTGGCCGCCGTGCAGGAGATTTCCGAGACCATCGCGGAAATCGACGGAATCGCCGGTTCGGTCGCCGCCGCCATGGACCAGCAGGGGGCGGCGACGCACGAGATTTCCCGCAACGTGGTCGAGACGACCGGGGCGGCGCAGGAGGTGTCGCAGCGCATCGCCGAGGTCTCGGCCGAGGCCGCCGCCAACGGCGAACGCGCCGCCGACGTCCGCACCATCGCCACCGATCTGGCCGCCAGCATCGACAGCCTGCGGGAAACGCTGGTGCGCGCCGTGCGCACGGCGACGCGCGAGGTCGACCGCCGGGCCTACCCGCGCTACGCCGTCGACCGGCGCTGCCGGCTTTCGACCGGCACGGGAGAGGTGGAGGCGCGCGTGCAGGACCTGTCGGTGCGCGGCGCCTGCCTGGCCGGCGCGCCGGCCCTGCCGGAGGGGACGCGCGGCAGCCTGTCCATAGACGGGGTGGGGCAGGCGCTGCCGTTCTCGGTGCTGGAGCGGCGCGACGCGTGGCTGCACGTCCGGTTCGAGATGGCGGACGCCGGGCAGGCCGATTTCGAGCGGGCCTTCCAGCGCCTCGTGCAGGGCGCGCGCCGCGTCGATGAGGCGGCGTAGGGCCGCGCGCCGAATCCACGCGCCGGTCGACCTATCCGAGTCGCATAGTGCCCACCCCGCCGGGAGCTTGTTCCGGCGGGAATAAGGGCCTATGCGGTGCTCCGCACTGCGTGTGCCCCTAATTTTTGCAGGGATATGCGACAACATGTCGCACTTAACATCCCACGAGCAAACTCAACAATCAGTCCAACGCACGGTTCTAGCTTGCCATGGCCTGCGGCGTATAGTCGCACCACGCCAAAGGAAAGCCTTGTAATCAACGCGTACGAATGGCTACGTTTTTGGTGCGCGGAATTGTCGCATTGCAAATGTGGAGATTCCGCGCGGTCCGGCGCCCGCCGCAACCGCCCGACGAGCCCCCGAAGGGGCCGCAATGACAGGGTGGACGGTGGAACCGGGGACAGGGACATCCGCGAACGCCGGGACCGAACTCCGGCGGCGCGGCAAAACGAGAAGGGTTGGGGATGAAGAGGCACACCTTGCGCGCCGCCGGCGTGGCGGCCCTTATTGGCGTCTTTGGCTTCCTTGAGCCGGCCTGGGCCGCAGGGCAGCCCGTGCCCTGGGGCATGGGCCTGCAGGAGGGCGTGACGCCGGTCAAGCACCTGGTCGAGAACTTCCACGACCTGCTGCTGGTGATCATCACGGTGATCACGCTGTTCGTGCTGGCGCTGCTGGCCTACGTGGCCGTGCGCTTCAACGCGAAGGCCAACCCGACGCCCACCCGGACGTCGCACAACACGGTTCTGGAGGTGGCGTGGACGGTGATCCCGGTGATCATCCTGATCGTCGTCGCCGTGCCGTCGTTCCGCCTGCTCTACGTCATGGAGCGCACGCCGGAAGCGGAGATGACCATCAAGGTCACCGGCCGGCAGTGGTACTGGGATTACGAATACCCCGACCACGGCGGCTTCGCCTTCTCCAGCTACATGGTGCAGGAGAACGAGCTGAAGCCCGGCCAGCCGCGCCTGCTGGCCACCGACACCCACGTGGTCGTTCCGGTGGACACCGTCGTGCGCGTGCAGCTGACCGCCGGCGACGTCATCCACGCCTGGGCCATGCCGGCCTTCGGCGTGAAGAAGGACGCCGTCCCCGGCCGCCTGAACGAGACGTGGTTCAAGGTCGAGAAGGAAGGCCTGTTCTACGGCCAGTGCTCGGAAATCTGCGGCGTCAACCACGGCTTCATGCCGATCACGGTCGAGGCCGTGTCGAAGGAGAAGTTCGCGGAATGGGTGGCGAAGGCCAAGGTCGCCTACGGCACGCCGGACGCCAAGCGCGAGCTGGCGCAGGCGCCGGCGGCAGCCCCCCAGTGATACGCCGGAACTGACCCGCCGGAGAAGAACAACAAACGCCGTTCAGGCATCACGCCGACGCGAGGGATGAGAGATGGGTAACGGGACCACCGGAACCGGGGCGCACGCCCACGATCACGACCACCACAAGCCGGGCTTCATTCAGCGCTGGCTTTACTCCACCAACCACAAGGACATCGGCACCCTCTACATCGTCTTTTCCATTTTCGCCGGCCTGATCGGCGGCCTGTTTTCCGTCATCATGCGCGCCGAGCTTCAGGCTCCCGGCATGCAGCTGGTGGCGGACGGGCAGTCGTGGAACGTGTTCATCACGGCGCACGGCCTGATCATGGTGTTCTTCGTGGTCATGCCGGCGCTGATCGGCGGCTTCGGCAACTGGTTCGTGCCGCTCATGATCGGGTCGCCCGACATGGCGTTCCCGCGCATGAACAACATCAGCTTCTGGCTGATCATCCCGGCCTTCCTGCTGCTGCTGGCGTCGTCCTTCGTGGGCACGGGTGCGGGCACGGGCTGGACCGTCTACCCGCCCTTGTCGTCGATGACCGGACACAACGGGCCATCGGTGGACATGGCGATCTTCGCCCTGCACCTGGCGGGTGCGTCGTCGGTGCTGGGTGCGGTGAACTTCATCACCACCATCTTCAACATGCGCGCCCCCGGCATGACGCTGCACAAGATGCCGCTGTTCGTGTGGGCGATGCTGGTCACCGCCTTCCTGCTGCTGCTGGCGGTGCCGGTGCTGGGCGGTGCCATCACCATGCTGCTGACCGACCGCAACTTCGGCACGGCCTTCTTCAACCCGGAAGGCGGCGGTGATCCGCTGCTGTTCCAGCACCTGTTCTGGTTCTTCGGCCACCCCGAAGTCTACATCATGATCCTGCCGGCCTTCGGCATCATCAGCCACATCGTCTCCACCTTCTCCAAGAAGCCGGTGTTCGGCTACCTGGGCATGGCGTACGCGATGGTGGCGATCGGCGTGGTCGGCTTCGTGGTGTGGGCGCACCACATGTACACGGTGGGCCTGGACGTCAACACCAAGGCCTACTTCACGGCCGCCACGATGATCATCGCGGTGCCGACGGGCATCAAGATCTTCAGCTGGATCGCCACCATGTGGGGCGGCTCCATCGAGTTCAAGACGCCGATGCTGTGGGCGGTCGGCTTCATCTTCCTGTTCACGGTCGGCGGCGTCACCGGCGTGGTGCTGGCCAACGGCGGCCTGGACAACGTGCTGCACGACACCTACTACGTGGTGGCGCACTTCCACTACGTGCTGTCGCTGGGCGCGGTGTTCTCCATGTTCGCCGGCTTCTACTACTGGATCGGCAAGATGTCGGGCCGGCAGTATCCGGAGTTCTGGGGGAAGGTGCACTTCTGGCTGACCTTCGTCGGCGTGAACCTGACCTTCTTCCCGCAGCACTTCCTGGGCCTGAACGGCATGCCGCGCCGCATCCCGGACTATCCGGACGCGTTCGCCGGCTGGAACCTGATTTCTTCCCTGGGCGCCTACATCTCTTTCGGTTCCGCGCTGTTGTTCGTGTGGATCGCCATCTACACGCTGACCCGCGGCCAGAAGGTGGAAGCGAACTACTGGGGGCCGAGCGCCACGACGCTGGAATGGACGGTGTCCTCGCCGCCGCCGTTCCACGCCTTCGAGACGCTGCCGGTCATCAAGTAGCGCGATCGTAAAGCCGTAGGTTGGGTTGAGCGCCAGCGAAAACCCAACTGGTCCGCCAGGGCGTTGGGTTTTCGCCTGCGGCTCAACCCAACTTACGAGGTTCGAGGCACGCCGGGAGGGAGAAGAACAATGACGGACATCACCGTCCAGAGGGCTTCCGAGCAAAGGGAATTCGGCGCCACGGCCGGCGACTTCATCGAGCTGCTGAAGCCGCGCGTCATGTCGCTGGTCGTGTTCACCGGCTTCGCCGGGATGGTCGTGGCGCCGGGGCACCTGCACCCGCTGCTGGCCTGCGTGGCGGTGCTGTGCATCGCCGTCGGCGCGGGCGCGTCGGGCGCCATCAACATGTGGTATGACCGCGACATCGACGCGGTCATGGCGCGCACGGCCAAGCGCCCGATCCCGTCGGGCCGCGTGGCGCCGGACGAGGCGCTGGCCTTCGGCGTCATCCTGGCCGTGGCCGCCGTGGTGGTCATGGGCCTTGCGGTCAATTGGGTGGCGGCGGCGATCCTGGCGCTGGCCACGCTGTTCTACGTCTTCGTCTACACGATCTGGCTGAAGCGCCGGACGCCGCAGAACATCGTCATCGGCGGTGCGGCCGGCGCCTTCCCGCCGATGATCGGCTGGGCGGCGGTGACGGGCGGGGTGGACCTGCCGTCGGTCCTGCTATTCCTGCTGATCTTCCTGTGGACGCCGCCGCACTTCTGGGCGCTGGCGCTGTTCCGCAGCGGCGACTACGCGCGGGCCGGCGTGCCGATGCTGCCCGTCGTCGAGGGGCCGGAGACCACCAAGCGGCAGATGCTGCTGTACACGCTGATCCTGCTGCCCGTGGCCGCGGCCCCGTGGTGGGTGGGCATCGCCGGGCCGGTGTACCTGGCGGGATCGCTGGTGCTGGGCGCCATGTTCGTGTGGTGCGCGGTGCGCGTGCTGCGCAGCACCGACGACAAGCCGGCCAAGCAGATGTTCGGCTTCTCGATCCTTTATCTCTTCCTGCTGTTCGCCCTGCTGCTGGGCGAGCACGTCGTGCCGGGAGCTGTGTGATGACCATGGACGATATCGAGGAACGGCGCCGCCGCCTGCGCGGGCGCAACTGGGCGGTGTTCGCAGCACTCATCGGGCTGGTGGCGCTGTTCTACCTGATCACGATCGTGCGGATGGGCGGGTTCTGACATGAACGAGCAGGTGCGGCGGCGCAACCGCGTGGTGCTGGTCAGCCTGCTGGCGCTGGTCGCCGGCATGGTCGGGCTGGCCTACGCGTCGGTGCCGCTCTACGCGCTGTTCTGCCAGGTGACCGGTTTCGGCGGCACGACGCAGCGGGCGGACGCCGCCCCCGGCACGGTGCTGGAGCGCACCGTCACCGTGCGCTTCAACGCCGACGTCAACGGCGGCCTGCCGTGGTCCTTCCGCCCGAACCAGCGGGAGGTGAAGGTCAAGCTGGGCGAGACGGCGCTGGTCAGCTACCACGCCGAGAACCGCGGCACGCAGCCGGTGACCGGCACCGCGGTGTTCAACGTCACGCCCGACAAGGCCGGCATCTATTTCAACAAAATCGAGTGCTTCTGCTTCACCGAGCAGGTGCTGCAGCCGGGGCAGGGGATCGACATGCCGGTGGCCTTCTTCGTCGACCCGGCGGCGGCCAGCGACGTGAACATGGAGGACGTGAAGACCATCACGCTCTCCTACACCTTCTTCAGGGCCAAGGACGCGAACCCGTCGGTGGCCCAATCCAACGAAAAGTCCGCAAACGACAAGAACGGGGCGCGCCCGGCCGGCGCGCCGACGGCGAATTAGAGGGGTTGGAGGAACGATGGCCGACATCACGCACGGGCACATGCCCCACACGCACGGGCCCCAGACGCACGTATCGGGCAGCGGCGAAGGCATACCGCAGCCGTACCACCTCGTGCGGCCCAGCCCGTGGCCGCTGCTGGGCGCCTTCGCCGGCGGGCTGCTGGCGCTGGGCGCCGTCTTCTACATGCACTACAGCTCGTGGTTCCTGCTGATCCTGGGCTTCCTGTCGGTGCTGGCCGTCATGTTCGGCTGGTGGCGCGACATCATCAAGGAAGCGGTGGTCGAGAAGGCGCACACGCCCATCGTCAAGATCGGCCTGCGCTACGGCATGGCGCTGTTCATCGCCTCGGAGGTGATGTTCTTCGCCGCCTTCTTCTGGGCGTTCTACGACGCGGCCCTGTTCCCCAAGGTGTTCCCGGAGAACCCGCAGGGCGTCTGGCCGCCGCCGAACATCAAGACGTTCGACCCGTTCCACCTGCCGTTCATGATGACGGTCATCCTGCTGCTGTCGGGCGTCACCGTCACCTGGGCGCACCATGAGATCATCGCCGGCAACAACAAGAAGGCCGGGCAGGCGCTGGGCCTGACGGTGCTGCTGGGCGTGATGTTCACCTTCTTCCAGGGGTGGGAGTACAGCCACGCGGCCTTCGGCTTCACCGAGGGCATCTACCCGTCGACCTTCTTCATGGCGACGGGCTTCCACGGCTTCCACGTGATCGTCGGCACGATCTTCCTGTTCGTGTGCTGGATCCGCACCATGAAGGGCCACTTCACCCCGGACAGCCACTTCGGCTTCGAGGCGGCGGCGTGGTACTGGCACTTCGTCGACGTGGTGTGGCTGTTCCTGTTCGTGTCGATCTACTGGTGGGGTTCCGCCGGCGGAGCGGGGGCGCATTGACCAACGTTGGGTTTTCGCTGGCGCTCAACCCAACCTACGGGCACGTCGCAGAATCGTAGGTTGGGTTGAGGCCAAAGCCGAAAACCCAACATCGCTTTCAACACGAAGCGGGGGCGCATTGAGCGAGTACTACCCGACGGTCTCGGCCATCGACGCGGGCATGCGCTGCGTGTGCCCGCGTTGTGGCCGGGGCAAGCTGTTCAAGGGGTACCTGAGCATCGTCGACCGCTGCTCCGTGTGCGGGCTGGAACTGGCCCGCCACGACAGCGGCGACGGGCCGGCGGTGTTTCTGATCTTCATCCTCGGTTTCCTGGTCGTGCCGGTGGCGCTGATCGTCTCGCTGAACGTCGAGTGGCCGCTGTGGCTGCACGCCCTGGTCTGGGGCGTGGTGATCCTGGGGCTGGCGCTGGGCATGCTGCGGCCGGCCAAGGCCTACACGACGGCGCTCCAGTACAAGCACCGCCGCCACGAGATGGGGGGCTGATGAGCGCCGCCCTCACCGGCGCCGGACGGCGGTTCCGCCCGTCGCTGTGGGCGACGGTTTTCACCGTGCCGGCCGTTCTGATCATGCTGGGCCTCGGCACATGGCAGGCGCAGCGCCTGTCCTGGAAGAACGACCTGATCCAGCGCGTGCAGGAGCGGATGGCGAGCCCGCCCGCGCCGCTGCCCGCCACCATCGCCGATCCCGAACCCTTCGACCTGCGCCCGGTGACGGTGAGCGGGCGCCTTCTGCACGAGCGCGAGATGCTGCTGCTCGCCCGCCCGCGCCAGGGGCAGGTCGGGTACGAGGTGGTGACGCCGCTGGAACGCGCCGACGGCGGGCCGCCGGTGCTGGTCAACCGCGGCTGGGTGCCGATGGACAAGCGCGACCCCGCCACGCGGCGCGAGGGACAGGCGGGTGGGGAGGTCACCATCCGGGGCGTCGCCCGCCAGCCGGCGCCGGCCGGCTGGCTGCAGCCGGACAACGTGTCCGGCGCCCCTCCCAAGGACTACATCTGGCGGCGCGCCGACACCGTGGCCATGGGGGCGGCGGCCGGGCTGCCGACGGTGGCGCCGCTGGTGGTGGAGGCGCTGCCCGGACAGGTCCCCGGCGGCCTGCCGGCGGGGATCGAGCCGCGCGTCGAGCTGCCCAACAACCACCTGCAATACGCGGTCACCTGGTATAGCCTTGCGGCGACCCTGCTGGTCATCTACGTCCTCTTCCACCTCCGCCGCCCACGGGAACGCGCATGACCGCTTACCAGCACCTGGAACGCCGCTTCGCCCGCATCGCCGCCATCGGCAACGCGATGGGCATCCTCGGCTGGGACATGCAGACGATGATGCCGGAAGGGGCGGCCGAAAGCCGGGCCGAGCAGACCGCCACACTGTCCGTGCTGGCGCACGAGTTGGAGACCGCGCCGGAGGTCGGCGACTGGCTGGCCGGGGCCGAGGCGGACGGCGGCCTGGACGGCTGGCAGGCGGCCAACCTGCGGGAGATGCGCCGCTCCTACACCCACGCTACGGCCTTGCCCGCCGATCTGGTGGAGGCGCTGAGCAAGGCGACCTCGGCCTGCGAGATGACGTGGCGCTCGGCGCGGGCGGAGAGCGACTACGCCAAGCTGCTGCCATCCTTGCGCGAGGTGCTGCGCCTGGTGCGCGAGGCGGCGCAGGCGAAGGGGGAGGCGATGGGCATCGCCCCCTACGACGCGCTGCTGGACGAGCACGATCCGGGTGCCCGCGCCGCGCGCATCGACGCGGTGTTCGACGATCTGGCCGGCTTCCTGCCCGGCCTGATCCAGCGCGTGCTGGACAAGCAGGCGGCCGAGCCGCCGGTGCTGCGCCCGGAGGGGCCGTTTCCGGTGGAGAAGCAGCGCGCGCTGGGCGAGCGGCTGATGCGCGCCGCCGGCTTCGACTTCACGCGCGGGCGGCTGGACGTGTCGCTGCACCCGTTCTGCGGCGGTGCGGACGACGACGTGCGCATCACCACCCGCTACGACGAGGCCGATTTCACCAAGGCGCTGATGGGCGTGCTGCACGAGACCGGCCATGCGCTGTACGAACAGGGCCGGCCCAAGGCGTGGCGCCGCCAGCCGGTGGGTCAGGCGCGCGGCATGGCGGCGCACGAATCGCAGTCGCTGATCGTCGAGATGCAGGCGGCGCGCTCCTCCGAATTCATCGGCTGGCTGGCCCCGGTGGCGGCGGAGGCGTTCGGCGGCACCGGCCCGGCGTGGGATCCCGACAACCTGCGGCGCCTCTACACCCGCGTGGAGCGCGGCTTCATCCGCGTCGATGCCGACGAGGTGACCTATCCCGCGCACGTCATCCTGCGCTACCGGCTGGAAAAGCAACTGGTCGCCGGCACGCTCGACCTCGCCGACCTGCCGGACGCCTGGACCGCCGGCATGGCGGAACTGGTCGGCGTGACGCCGCCGAACGACCGGCTGGGCTGTTTGCAGGACATCCACTGGCCGGGCGGCGGCTGGGGCTACTTCCCCACCTACACGCTGGGCGCCATGACGGCGGCGCAGCTGTTCGACGCGGCCTGCAAGGCCGAGCCGGAGGTGAAGCCGGCGCTGGCGCGCGGCGACTTCGCGCCGCTGGCCGGCTGGCTGCGCGCCAACGTGCACGAGAAGGGCTGCAAGCCGGCCTCGGCGGACGAGTTGCTGACGGAAGCCACCGGCCGGCCGCTGGACGCCGCCGTGTTCAAGCGGCACCTGGAGACGCGGTACCTGGGGGTGTAGCGTCGTAGGTTGGGTCGGGACCCAACATTCTTCGCATGGCCGGGAATGTTGGGTTTTCGCTGACGCTCAACCCAACCTACATTTCCCCACTTCGCCTCACGCCACCACCGGCTCCGGCTTCGCGTGGGCGTGCGCGTGGGTGGCGTCGTGCAGGGTGGGGACGATCAGCACCTCGGTGTTGGGCATCTTCTCGTGCAGTTCGGCCTTCAGCTTGGCGATGGAGGCGTAGACCTCGCCCATCGAGCGCTCCGGCGCGAATTCCAGGAACAGCTCCACGTACATGCGCGCCCCGGCGCGGCGGGTGCGGATCTCGTGCACCTGCTCGTACTCGTCGAAGTGCACGGCGAGTGCCCGCAGGATCAGCACCTGGTGGTACTCGCCCAGGCTGCGGTCCAAGAGGTCGTCCATGGAACCGCTGAGGATCGCATACACCGACATCACCAGCACGTACAGCAGCACCACCGACGCCAGCGGGTCCATGTAGTCGGCCCACACGCTGTCGCGGAAGACGAGGCCGCAGCCGACGGCGAAGATGATCAGGAAGTCCTCGATGGCGCCCTGCCGGCACAGCCGCCAGACGGAATCGAAGATCGGCGACGGCTCCTTGCGGCTGACGCGGTAGTTCTTCACCCACAGCAGCGTCGAGATCACCGCCGAGATGCCGGTCATGACGAGGCCGATGGCGCCGCCTTCCACGTCCACCGGGTGGAACAGGCGCTCCACCGTCTCGAAGCCGATCACCAGGATCGAGATGATCATGGTGGAGGCGACGGCGAGGCCCGACACCGTCTCCAGCTTGCCGAAACCATAAGCGTAGCGGCCGTCCTTGCCGCTGGACATCTTCCTCACCGTGTACAGCGAGATGCCGGTGGCGATGAAGCCGTTGACGGCGATCAGCAGGTTGGTGACGAAGGACACCGAGTTCGACGTCATGATCGCCACCGTCGCCGCGACGATCGTGTAGAACTCCATGGCGGCGGTGAGGGCGAGCAGGCGGATCTTGTCCTTGGCGCTGACGCCGTCGAGGTTGGCGGACATGGGTGCCTTTGCGTGCGGTTCGGGGCTGCGGCGGCAAGCTATCCAGACACGCGCGGACAGGCAAACGACAAATCACCGTGCTTGTTACGCCCAATGGGCGTTGCGCCCACTGGGCGTATGTCGCTACTTTTGCCGCCTTCATTGGCGGAAGGTTTGCAGCGGTGCGCTACATCAGCACGCGGGGCGCGGCCCCGGCCCTGGGCTTCGAGGACGTCCTTCTCACCGGTCTCGCCCGCGACGGCGGCCTCTACGTGCCGGAGACGTGGCCGCAGTTCTCGGCCGACGACATCCGCGCCTTGCGCGGCCTACCCTACACCGAGGTGGCGGTGCGCGTCATGCTGCCCTTCCTGGGCGGCGCCATCCCGGAGGCCGAGTTCCGCGCCCTGGTGCAGGACGCCTACGGCACCTTCGACCATCGCGCCGTGACGCCGCTGGTCCAGCTCGACCAGCGCACCTGGGTGCTGGAGCTGTTCCACGGGCCGACGCTGGCGTTCAAGGACGTGGCGCTGCAGCTGCTGGGCCGCCTGTTCGACCACGTGCTGGCCAAGCGCGGCGAGCGGGTGACCATCGTCGGCGCCACCTCCGGCGATACCGGGTCGGCCGCCATCGAGGCGTGCCGCGACCGCCACAACGTCGACATCTTCATCCTGCACCCGAAGGGCCGCACGTCGGAGGTGCAGCGCCGGCAGATGACCAGCGTGCTGTCGTCGAACGTGCACAACATCGCGCTGGAAGGCACCTTCGACGACTGCCAGGACATGGTGAAGGCCATGTTCGCCGACACGGGCTTCCGCGACCGGCTGAACCTGTCGGCGGTGAACTCCATCAACTGGGCGCGCATCATGGCCCAGATCGTCTATTACTTCGCCGCCGCCGCGGCGCTGGGCGCGCCGGATCGCAAGGTGGCCTTCGTGGTGCCCACCGGCAACTTCGGCAACGTCTACGCCGCCTACGCCGCGCGCTCCATGGGGCTGCCGGTGGAGACGCTGGTGGTGGGCTCCAACTCCAACGACATCCTGGCGCGCTTTTTCGACAGCGGGACCATGGCGATGCTGCCGGTCACGCCTACTTTAAGCCCCAGCATGGACATCCAGATTTCGAGCAACTTCGAGCGCCTGCTCTTCGACCTGCACGGCCGCGATGGCGCCAAGGTGGAAGAGACGATGCGCCGCTTCCGCGCCGAGGGCCGCTTCAGCGTCACCGACGCCCAGCTGGCCCAGGCCCTGTCGCTCTTCGCCGGCTTCCGCGTGGACGAGGACGCCACCATGGCGACCATCGCCCGGACGTGGCGCACCACCGGCGGCTACACGGTCGACCCGCACACGGCGGTCGGCGTCGCCTCGGCCGAGCAGGCAGGGGTGGCGGACGACACGGCGCTCGTCGTGCTGGCCACCGCGCACCCGGCCAAGTTCCCGGACGCGGTGGAGAAGGCCACGGGCCGCCGCCCGGCGCTGCCGCCGCGCCTGTCCGACCTGTACGAGCGGGAGGAGAAGCTGTCGGTGCTGCCCAACGACATCGCCACGGTGCAGGCCTACGTCACCGCCCGCGCCCGCGCCGCGCAGGAGGCGGCATGAGCCAGGTCCGTGTGACCACGCTGCCGAACGGGTTGCGCGTCGCCACCGACACCATGCCCGACGTGCAGACCGTGTCGCTGGGCTGCTGGGTCGGGGTCGGCACGCGCAACGAGGCGGCGTCGGTGAACGGCGTCGCCCACCTCGTCGAGCACATGCTGTTCAAGGGCACCAAGCGCCGCTCGGCCTTCCGCATCTCCGAGGAGATCGAGAACGTCGGCGGGCAGCTGAACGCCTACACCACGCGCGAGCACACGGCGTACTACGCCAAGGTGCTGCACGAGGACACCGAACTGGCGCTCGACATCATCGCCGACATGCTCCAGCACTCCGTCCTGGACGAGGACGAATTGGCGCGCGAGCGCACGGTGGTGTTGCAGGAGATCGGGCAGGCGGCCGACACGCCCGACGACATCATCTTCGATCACTTCCAGACCACCGCCTATCCGGACCAGGCCATCGGCCGTCCGGTGCTGGGTTCGGCCGAGATCGTCGGCAGCCTGCCGCGCGGCGCGCTGGCGGACTACCTGGCGCAGCATTACGCCGGGCCGTCGGTGGTGCTGGCCGCCGCCGGCCGCATCGAGCACGACCGGCTGGTGGCGCTGGCCTCGAAGGCCTTCGCCGGGCTGCCGTCCACGCCGCTGCCGGAGGTGGAGCCGGCGCGGTACCGCGGCGGCGACTTCCGCGAGGAGCGCGATCTGGAGCAGATGCACCTCGTCCTCGGCTTCGACGGGGTGGGGGTGCACGACCCGGACTTCTACGCGCACTCCGTCCTGTCCACGCTGCTGGGCGGCGGCATGTCGTCCCGCCTGTTCCAGGAGGTGCGGGAGAAGCGCGGGCTGGTCTACTCCATCTACACCTTCACCGGCGGCTACCGCGACGGCGGCCTGTTCGGCGTCTACGCCGGCACCGGCGAGGAGGAGGTGAGCGAACTGCTGCCCGTCGTCTGCGAGGAGCTGGTCAAGGTCGGCCAGGACATCAGCGAGGACGAGCTGGCCCGCGCGCGGGCCCAGATGAAGGCCGGCACGCTGATGGCGATGGAAAGCACCATGTCGCGCTGCGAGCAGCTCGGCCAGCAACTGCTGGTCTACGGGCGGCCGATTCCGGTGGAGGAGATCGTCACCCGCATCAACGCCGTCGACCGCGACGCGGTGATGCGCGCCGCGCGCCGCCTGCGCCAATCGCGCCCGACGGTGGCGGCCCTGGGCCCCACGCAGCGCCTGGAGGACTATGAGCGCATCCGGGCCCGCCTCGCCTAAGGGGGCGCCATGATCCGCCTGCTGGGGGGCGGGCTGATCAGCCCGCCGGCCGTGCGGCTGGACGGGCCGACCTGCTACATCCGCCCGCCATTGCCGCGCGACTGGCGGGAATGGGCCGACCTGCGGGCGACGAGCCGCGGCTTCCTGACGCCGTGGGAACCGACGTGGCCGGCGGACGCGCTGACCCGCTCCGCCTTCGCCCGGCGGCTGCGCCGGCAGGCGCAGGAATGGCGCGACGACGAGGCGTACAGCTTCCTGATCTTCGACCGCGCCGGCGACGCGCTGGTGGGCGGCCTGGGCCTGTCCAACATCCGGCGCGGCGTGGCGCAGATGGGGACGCTCGGCTACTGGGTCGGGCAGCCGTTCGCCCGGCGCGGCTACGTCTCCGGCGCCACGCGGCTGGTGCTGGATTTCGCCTTCGGACAACTGGGCCTGCACCGGGTCGAGGCGGCCTGCCTGCCCAGCAATGAGGCCAGCCGCGGCCTGCTGGAAAAAGTGGGCTTCACGCACGAGGGCTACGCCCGCGGCTACCTGCGCATCGACGGCGCGTGGCGCGACCACGTGCTGTACGCGATCCTGCGTGAAGAGTGGCGTGGTTAACAGCGCATACGGTCGGTGTCTAATACCTTTTCCCCAATCGGTGGCTTTGTAACCTTAAGCAACGTTTAACCTCCTTGGGCCACCATCCGGGAAACAAACGAACGACGCGATTGGTGCTGAAATGACCGAAAAGCCCGTTTGGACGCAAGAAAACACTCTCCACTACACGCTGCGCACCGGCGCCCGGCGCGTCGACCTGCGCTACGAGCCGGCCGGCTTCCAGAGCGGCTGGGCGGTGTACGTCGGCAGCCATCTGGTGGACCGCTGCGCCGAGTTCATGCAGGCCCGCGGCGTCGCCCTGCAGGCCGCGCAGACCGCATGAGGAATGGTGCGTGATTCGTTGATGCGTAGGTTGGGTTAAGCGCCAGCGCAAACCCAACGTGTCCGCGGTGCGGGGATGTTGGGTTTCAACCCAACCTACGACGGATCGCGGGGAAAACCCGTCAGGCGGCGTCCGGCTTGCGCCCCAGAGCCACGTCCATGGCGAGCTGGTCGATGCGGCCGTCCAGCCGGCCGATCTCCTTCAGCCGGACGACGCCGAGCATCTCCTTCATCTGGCGCTGCTCATCCCTCATCTGGCGCTGCTCGTCCTCAAGCCGTCCCGTTGTCGCTTCCAGGCGTTGCGTGGTCGCCTCGATGCGCTCGACCTTATCGAGCAGCACGGTGAGCATGGATTTCAGTTCGGGGTCCATGGAACCTCCAGCGTCGACCTTGCCGCAGACAATACCACCCACACGCGATCGTGTGCAAGGGGATGCACCCGCGTCACGCGTGGCCGGCCTCGCCGGAGAGCATGGAGAGGCTGACGCCCAGGGTGGCGATGGAGCGCTCCCACTTGGCGTCCAGGTCCTTGTCGAACAACAGCTTGTCGTCGCACGGCGCGGTCAGCCAGCCGTTCTGCTGGATCTCCTGGTCGAGCTGGCCGGGACCCCAGCCGGCGTAGCCCAGCAGCAGGATCGACTGCTTCGGCCCGCGCTCCTCGGCGATGGCGCGCAGGATGTCGATGGTGGCGGTCAGCGCCACGTCGTCATCCACCACCAGCGTGCCGTCGCGCACGTAATCCGTCGAATGCAGCACGAAGCCGCGCCCCGATTCGACCGGCCCGCCGTAGTGCACGGGCATGTTGGCCGCCCCCTTCACGTCCTCCAGCCCCAACTGTTCCAGCAGGTCGTGGAAGGTGATGGAGCCGAACAACTTATTTACGACCAGCCCCATGGCGCCGTCTTCGTTGTGAGCGCACATATAGATGACCGTGCGCTGGAAGCGCGGATCCATCATGCCGGGCATCGCGATGAGCAATTGTCCGGTCAGGTACTGAGGGGACTTGGTCACGAGCGGCATGGGCGGTTATCCTTCTTTCCTTGGCGGAAAGCCCGGTGTTTCCGGACCCCCGCGGCCGCCGGAAGGCAAGTGTGACAGCACGGGCCACGGCTTGTCACGGATTATAGCGGCGGCCCGTCACCGTTTCCTTACTGATGTGACAACACGTGAAGCGATGAAAAGGTTTGCCTCCCCCCTGATCACGGGCCTGCTTCTGTGGGCATTCCTGCTGCTGTCCGGGCTGCTGCCCGCGGAAGCCCTTGCGGCGTCGGGGCCGGCGGTGCGCGGCGGGCCGGTCGAGGCACGCCTGATGTCCGCGGTGGAGGGGACGGGGGACCTCGCCGGCGTGCCGCTGGCGCTGGAGGTGAAGCTCGACGCGGGGTGGAAGACCTACTGGCGCTCCCCCGGCGACGCCGGCCTGCCGCCGCGCGTGGAGTGGACCGGCTCCACCAACCTGAAGGACGCGGAACTGTCCTACCCGGCGCCGCACCGCATGACGCTGCTGGGGATCGAGACCATCGGCTACGACGGCGCGGTGACCTTCCCGATCCGCGCCGTGCCGGCCGAACCGGGCAAACCGATGGAGATCAGGGCCGGCCTGGACCTGCTGGCCTGTTCGGAGATCTGCGTGCCGCAGCGCGTGGACGTGGCCCTGTCGCTGCCCGCCGGTCCGGCCGCGCCGGGGCCGGAGGCCAACGCCGTGTCGCGCGCGCAGAACACGGTGCCCGGCGACGGCCGCGCCGCCGGCCTGGAGATCCGCGCCGTGCGCACGCAGGGCGCGGTGGTGGAGGTGGAGGCGACGGCGCGCGAGCCCTTCGCCAAGCCCGACCTGTTCATTGAGACCGACCCGCCGGTGATCTTCAAGGCGCCCACGGTGCGCCTGTCCGACGCCGGGCGCACCGCCGTGCTGCGGCTGGAGGCGGTGGACGCCGCTATCGACCCGCCGCTGCCCGGCCGTGCGGCGACGCTGACGCTGGTGGACGGTGCCCGCGCCATGGAAGCCAGGCGGGCCATCGAGGCCGGCAGCGTCGGTCCGGCCGGTGGTGCCGTGGGGCCGGCGGCGAACCTTCCGTCCATGCTGGCGGTGGCGCTGCTGGGCGGGCTGATCCTCAACCTGATGCCCTGCGTGCTGCCGGTGCTGTCGCTGAAGATGCTGTCCATGGTGGTGCACAGCGGGGCGCCCCGGCACAAGGTGCGCGCGGGCTTCCTGGCGTCGGCGGCGGGCATCCTCGCCTCCTTCCTGGTGCTGGCCGGCGCCATGGTGGGGCTGAAGGCGGCGGGGGCCGCCGTGGGGTGGGGCATCCAGTTCCAGCAGCCGCTGTTCCTGGTCTTCATGGTGGTGCTGGTCACGCTGTTCGCCGCCAACCTGTGGGGCCTGTTCGAGATCCCGCTGCCGCGCTTCCTGGCCGACACGGTGGGCGGGACGGAGGGGCACGGCTATGGCGGGCAGTTCGCCACCGGCGCCTTCGCCACGCTGCTGGCCACGCCGTGCTCAGCGCCGTTCCTGGGAACCGCGGTCGGCTTCGCGCTGGCCAACGGGCCGCTGGAGGTGTTCGCCATCTTCACCGCACTCGGCATCGGGCTGGCGCTGCCGTACCTGCTGGTGGCGGCCTTCCCGTCGGTGGCGCGGCACCTGCCGCGGCCGGGGCGCTGGATGGTGGCGCTGCGGCGCGTGCTGGGCGGCGCGCTGGCGCTGACCGGCGTGTGGCTGCTCAGCGTCATGGCGGTACAGGCGGGGGAGGCGGTGGCCGGCCTCGTCGCCGCGCTGATGGCGGCGCTGGTGCTGGCGCTGTGGCTGGGCCGCCGGCTGGCGGCCGGCATGCGCTGGGCGGGGCCGGCGTTTGCGGCTCTGCTGACGCTGGCCGCCTTCATCGTGCCGGTGCAGTTCGGCAGCGGGGCGGACGCCGCCCCGGTCGTCGCGACGTCCTGGAAGCCGTTCGACGAGTCGGCGATCGGCAAACTGGTGGCGGAGGGGCGGACGGTGTTCGTCGACGTCACCGCAGACTGGTGCATCACCTGCCAAGCCAACAAGAAGCTGGTGATGAACCGTGGCGAGGTGGCGAGGCGCCTGGACGGCGACGTGGTCGCCATGCGCGCGGACTGGACGCGGCCGGACGAGCGGATCGCCGCCTACCTTGCCGCGCACGGCCGCTACGGCATCCCCTTCAACATCGTCTACGGCCCGGGTGCCCCGGACGGCATCGCGCTGCCCGAACTGCTGACCACCGGCGCCGTGCTGGAGGCCCTGGACAAAGCCGGCAAGCGCCCCTGATTAGTGCTGCAGCTTTGCTGTGGCGGTCGGCCGTCCGTCTGGCTTGCGGGCATCTGGCGGGGCGGTTAGAACCGGTCCAGGGACACAACCGATACTCATAAAGGGAGAGGCACAACCATGGCGATCAAGGTCGGCGACACCATCCCCTCGGTCACGCTGAAGCACCTGACCGACAACGGCATGCAGGAGATCACCACCGACGAGGTCTTCAAGGGCAAGAAGGTCGTGGTGTTCTCGGTGCCGGGCGCCTTCACGCCCACCTGCTCGGCCAAGCACCTGCCGGGCTTCGTCCAGCAGGCCGAGGCCCTGAAGGCCAAGGGCGTGGACACCATCGTCTGCCTCGCCGTCAACGACCCGTTCGTGATGAAGGCGTGGGGCGAGAAGAACAACGTGGACAACAAGGTGCTGATGCTGCCGGACGGCAACGCCGCCCTCACCGGCGCGCTCGGCCTGACCATGGACGGCTCGGGCTACGGCCTGGGCACGCGCGGCCAGCGCTTCGCCCTGATCGCCGAGGACGGCAAGGTGACCGATCTCGCCGTCGAGGAGCCGGGCAAGTTCGAGGTCTCCTCGGCCGAAGCGGTGCTCGGCAAGCTGTAAGGGTCTTGTAGGTTGGGTTGAACGCAGTGAAAACCCAACGATCGCATCACCGCGGATCGTTGGGTTTTCGCCTGCGGCTCAACCCAACCTACGATCCCACCTTCTGCCTGTCCCACGTCGCGCCGGTCACGCCGCGTTCGCGCAGCTTGCCCTTCTGCACCTTGGCGGTGGGCGTCTTGGGCAGGGCCTCCACGATCTCGATGAAGCGCGGCTGGGCATAGCGCGGCAACTCCTTCGCCGCGTGTCCGGCGATGGCGTCCGGGTCGAGGCGGGCGCCGGGCATGGGCACCACGGCCAGCATGATCTCGTCCTCCTGGTCCTTCAGGCCGGACGGCACGGCGAAGGCCGCCACCTCGGCCACGCCGTCGAGCCGCGCGATGGTGGTCTCCACCTCGTAGGACGAGACGTTCTCGCCGCGGCGGCGGATGCAGTCCTTGATGCGGTCGACGAAGTGGAAATAGCCCTCGTCGTCCACGAACCCGGCGTCGCCGGTGTGGAACCACAGGTTCCGCCACGCCTCCACCGTCTTCTCCGGCATGCGGTGGTAGCCGGTCATGAAGCCGAAGGCGGCCTTCGGGCGCACCATGATCTCGCCGATGGAGCCGGTGGGCACCGGCACGTCGGTCACCGGATCGCGCACCTCCACCTCGAAGTAGCGGTCGTACAGCCGGCCGCAGGTGCCGGGGCGCGCCACGCCCAACTCGCCGTACAGCGGGATGTTGACCTCCGTCATGCCGTAGAGGCTGATCACGTCGGGGATGCCGAAGCGCTCGCGCATCTCGATCTCGGTCGCCGCAGGGTTGGGGGCGGCGCCGACGACGCGCAGCTTGTGGTCGCGGTCGTCCGGACGGGGCGGGGTGGCGACCACGAAGGCGGTGATGGCACCCAGCGAGTTGGTGACCGTGCAGCCGTAACGGCGGATGTCCTCGATCCAGCCGGACGCGCTGAACCGCTCGCGCATCACCGCCGAGGCACCGGCGATCATGGTGGCGAACAGCTGCATGTACAGCGCGTTGGCGTGGAACAGCGGCAGGCAGATGTAGAAGCGGTCGGCCTCCGTCATCGCGTAGTTGTCGATGCTGCCCAGGCCGAACATGAAGCCGTGCCCGTGCGGCATTAGCACGCCCTTCGACGGGCCGGTGGTGCCGGAGGTGTACATGATGCACGCCGTGTCGCCGGCCAGCGGCAGCGGTCCGTCGTACGGATCGGCCCCGCGCCAGCCGTCGAACGCCACGCCCTGGAAGGGCGCGGTCTTGGCCCCGCCGCCCACGGTGACCAGCGTCTTCAGCGCCGTCAGGCGTGGTGCTATCTCCGTGAACCGCTCGGCGAGCGGAGCGGTGGTGACGGCCAGCGCCGCCGCGCAGTTCTCCAACTGGTGCTCCAGGAAGGCGCCCTTCAGGTCGAGGTTGAGCGCCACCATGACGGCCCCCAGCCGGCCCAGGCCCAGCCACAGCCGCACGAAGTCCAGCCCATTGGGCAGCAGCACCGCCACCGTGTCGCCCGGCTTCACGCCCAGGTCGGACAGGTACCCGGCCACCCGCGCCGCGTCGGCCTCCGCCTGCGCGTAGGTGAGCGTGTCGCCGTCGACCATGGTGACGAACGGCGCGTCGCCGCGCGCCCTGGCCTGATACGCCAGCACCTCGGGCGTCGACCAGCGCGTCTCGTCGCGCAGATGGGGATACATGCTGACCTCCCTGACAGATTTCTTGTCGTTGCCGGAGAGGGTAGCGATGGGGCGGGGGGATGGGCAAGCCGCGTGGATTGCATGGGCCCATGCGCCCCTGGACGACACGCCCTTACGCAGGGGCCTCGGTCAGCCACGCGGCCAGCCGGTGTCTCAACCGGTGCAACCGTTCCGGGCGATGTGTCCCAGGCACCCGGCCAGGATCGCGCCATTCACCACGGCGAGGCGCGACAGCCGCACGACGCTGGCGGTCTTGAGGCCGCTGTCCGGGAAGTTGCCGTCCTCAGGCGCAATGATGTCGTCCAGTACCGGCTCGGCCTGCCGGACTTGCGAGGAAATCATGCACACCAGCCAATCATCGAAGCGGGGCGACGTTTGCCGCAGCATCAGCGCGGACGCAGCTTGCTGTCCGCGAAGTCGGTGTGGGGAAACGGGACGAGGGCAATCAGGCCCGCCCGCTTCATCGCCAGATTTCCCGCATGTCGCTCCGGCCGTAGCTCACAGGATCGTCGTCCATGTCCCGAAGCGCGTGGCTCAAGGAGAAGGATGCAAAGCCCTCCTCGCTCCATTCGGCCGTACCGTTCCCTCCAACGGCGTCGGAGGTGGAGAAGCGGTTGGCGAGGAACTCGACGAAGTCGAAGACCTCGGCCTGTTTGTCTTCGGGAAGCGTCCGGATCTTCGCGATCAGTTCGGCGTAGCCCATAACCGTTCTCCGTCGTCCCGTGGCCCTCTCACAGCCGAAGGCTTGCCATTACCTGCCATCGCAGGCCACGGCGCTTACACTTTCCATGTAAGGCTAGGATATTGATGCGCCGCGATCGGCGTCAACCGCGCGCGGCGTTGCGCGCTTCCGCCAGACCCTGGCGCGCCAGGGCGTCGGCGCGTTCGTTCTCGGGGTGGCCGGCGTGGCCGCGCACCCAGTGGAACTCGATCCGGTGCTGGCGCTGCGCCTCGTCCAGGCGCTTCCACAGGTCGTCATTCTTGACCGGCTTGTTGTCGGCCGTCCTCCAGCCCTTGGCCTTCCAGCCGTGGATCCACTTGGTGATGCCGTTCTTCAGGTACTCGCTGTCGGTGTAGAGCCGCACCGTGACCGGCCGCTTCAGCGCCTCCAGCGCCTGGATGGCGGCCATCAGCTCCATGCGGTTGTTGGTGGTGGCCGGCTCGCCGCCGCACAGTTCCTTCTCCACCGCGCCGAAGCGCAGGATGGCGCCCCAGCCGCCGGGGCCGGGGTTGCCGCTGCACGCGCCGTCGGTGAAGATGTCGACCGACTTGGCCGTGTTCTGGGGAGATTCGTTCCCGTCGCCCATGACCGTCAGATCCCCTCGCCGCCGTCGACGTCAGGGCCGAGGTCGATGCCGTACTCGCCGACGCCGCGCACCCCCTGGTGAAAGCGCAGCTTGCGCAGGTACTCCAGCGGGTTCTTCGGCTGCACGAAGGCGCCCGGCGGGTGGTTCAGCCAGTCGTACAAACGCGTCAGCAGGAAGCGCAACGCACTGCCCCGCGCCAGCAGCGGCAGCGCCGCCAGCTCCTCGTGCGACAGCGGGCGGACCTTCTGGTAGTGCGCCAGCATCAGGCGCGCCTTGGTGGCGTTGAAGGCGCCGTCCGGCTCGAAGCACCACGCGTTCAGGCAGATCGCCACGTCGTAGGCGAGGAAGTCGTTGCAGGCGAAGTAGAAGTCGATCAGCCCGGTCAGCGTCTCGCCCTGGAAGAAGACGTTGTCGGGGAACAGGTCGGCGTGGATGACGCCGGACGGCAGGCGGACCGGCCAGTTGGCGCGCAGCCACTCCACCTCTCTGGCGAGCGTGGCGGCGAGGCCGGGCTGCACCTCGTCCGCGCGCTCCTGGCACTTCGTGTTCAGGTCAAGCCAGCCGGCCAGCGACAGCGCGTTCTCCCGCCGCATGGTGAAGCCGGCTCCGGCCAGATGCAGGCGCGCCAGCGCCTCGCCCAGCTGGGCGCAGTGCGTCGCCGTGATGCGCCGCGGCCACATCCCCTTCAGGAAGGTGACGATCACCGCCGGCCGGCCGCACAGTTCGCGCAGCGCCACGCCGTCGGTGCCGTGCACGGGGAGCGGGCAGTCCACCCCGTGCTCCGACAGGTGCTCCATCAGGCCCAGGAAGAAGGGCAGGTCCTCGCGCCGCGTGCGCTTTTCATACAGCGTGAGGATGTAGGGGCCGCGCTCTGTCACCAACAGGAAGTTGGAGTTCTCCACCCCCTCCGCGATGCCCTTGCACGACAGCAGGCCGCCCAGATCGTACTGGGCGACGAACGCGTTCAGCTCTTCGTCGGAGACTTCGGTGTAGACGGCCATGGGGCCAGCGCCTTACCGGGATTCGGAGCGCCGGTCAACGTCAGATCGTGTGGCTCAAAACGCCACACCTTCGTAGATGGCCGCCAGCGGCAGGTCGGCGTCGATGGATTGGAGCGGCAGCGTGGTGTCGCCGGTGAAATCCTCGACGATCCAGCGCCGGCCGTCGCGCCGCCACAGTTGGGCGTGCGGCTCCCGGCTGTCGACCAGCAGGATCTCCTGCACCGACGGGATCTGCATGTAGTCGGGCACCTTGGTTCCGCGGTCGTGGTTGGCGGTGCTCGCCGACAGGATCTCGACGATGAGGACGGGCTTGGGCGTGGAACGTTCGCCCTGCGTGGCGGCTGCGCACGTCACCGCGAGGTCCGCTTCGTAGAAGCGATCGTCCCGGTCGTCCCGCTCTACTGCCGCTTCCAGCAGCACGGCGCAGGGGGGGCGCAGGCGCCGCCCGATCTCGACGGCAAGCTTTCCCGCGATGCGGCTGTGCGGTTGGGACACCGGTGCCATCGCCCGCGGATGCCCATGCACCAGTTCGTACTTCACCTCCGGGTCCTGTTCGGCCCAGACGATGAACTCGTCGATGGTCATGTTTTTGAGAGCCGGCTCGCCCATGGCATCCTCCGCGAGTTCCGCAACTGATTATGCGTTCGCCGCCGATGGCTGTGAAGGGGTGGGGGCGTCGGTCAGCGCCTTGGGCAGCTTGAAGACCACGTCCTCGGTGGCGGTGCGCACCTGCTCCACCGTCACGTCGAACCGCGCGCGCGCCGCCTCGATCACCTCCTCGACCAGCACCTCGGGCGCGGAGGCGCCGGCGGTGATGCCCAGGCGGCGCACGTCGGCCAGAGCCGACCAGTCGATGTCCGCCGCGCGCTGCACCAACTGGGCGCGGGTGCAGCCGGCGCCCTTCGCCACCTCCACCAGCCGCTTGGAGTTGGAGGAGTTGGGGGCGCCCAGCACCAGGAGCGCATCCACCTGCGGCGCGATCGCCTTCACCGCCTGCTGGCGGTTGGTGGTGGCGTAGCAGATGTCCTCCTTGCGGGGGCCGGCGATGGCGGGGAAGCGCTCCTGCAGCGCCGCCAGGATGCCGGCCGTCTCGTCCACCGACAGGGTGGTCTGGGTGGCGAAGGCGAGGTTGTCCGGGTCGGCGACCGCGATGCGGGCCACGTCCTCCACCGTCTCCACCAGGAGGACGGCGCCGGCCGGCAGCTGGCCCATGGTGCCGATCACCTCCGGATGGCCGGCGTGGCCGATCAGGATGACCTGCCGGCCCTCCGTGTGGTGGCGCTCGGCCTCGCGGTGCACCTTGCTGACCAGCGGGCAGGTGGCGTCCAGGTAGAACAGGCCGCGCCGTTCGGCCTCGGCCGGCACCGCCTTGGGCACTCCGTGGGCGGAGAACACCACCGGCACGCCGTCCGGCACCTGGGTCAGCTCGTCCACGAAGACGGCGCCCTTGGCCTCCAGGCTCTGCACGACGAAGCGGTTGTGCACGATCTCGTGCCGCACGTAGACCGGCGGGCCGAAGCGTTCCAGCGCCACCTCGACAATCTGGATCGCCCGGTCGACGCCGGCGCAGAAGCCGCGCGGGGCCGCGAGCAGGATGGTGAGGGGCGTCTTCGGCATGATGGGTCCCGGGTTTGCGTGCGGTGGTTGGCGGTCTTGTGCGGTGCGGCCCGCTTCTCTAAAGTCCGCTCCCGATCACACCGAACAAGAGCAGGCCAGACGCATGGACCGCCGCGACCGTAATATAGGAACCCCCGTCCGGAAAAGCCTGCTGGCGCTTGGCGCCCTGGCGGCGCTCGCCGGCTGCTCCGCCCCGACGTCCAGCGAGATGGTCCTGGCCTGCCCGAAGGTGTCGATCGTCCGCGACCTGGCGGAGGTGACGCAGTTCCGCGCCGGCGGCCGCGACGGCAGCGACGTGGTGACGCGCGCCGCGCTGACCGACTACAGCGGCAACTGCGACTACACCCGCGACGGCGTCACGGTGAACCTCAGCCTCTACGTGATCGCCGAGCGCGGCCCGGCGCTGCAGGGCAACCAGGCCAGCTACCGCTACTTCGTCGCGGTCACCCCGCCCAATGAGACGCAGCCCCGCGCCAAGACCGAGTTCGAGAGCACCATCGACTTCCCCGCCGGCCAGCCGCGCGCCGGCAACAAGGAGGAGGTGACGCCGACGATCCCGCTGCCGCGCGACGCCAACGCCAAGGACTGGCAGGTTCTGGTGGGCTTCCAGTTGACTCCCGAGCAATTGGCCTACAATCGCTCCCAGATGAAGCGGTAAGCCGACGGGGGAGGGCGCGATGGCCGAGCCGGTGGTGGCCCAACCAATCATTGCCCATAAGGGGCCGTTGGTCATCCCGCTGAAGGCCGGAGAGACCTACTGGTGGTGCCGCTGCGGCCGCAGCGCGGCCCAGCCGTTCTGCGACGGCAGCCACGCCGGCACCGGCATCGAGCCCATGTCCTTCACTCCCACCAAGGACATGAAGGGCCGCTTCTGCGGCTGCAAGCAGACGAAGAAGCCGCCGTTCTGCGACGGCAGCCATCTGGACATCAAGTGACGCGCGAGGGGCGCCCGCGCAGTGCGGGCGCCCCGGTTGCCGTCAGCCGATGCGGCTGGCGGTGAAGTAAGTCGAAATCGGGTGGCCCTGGATCGTGCCCGCCACCGAGTTGTTGTGCCAGAAGTACAGCTCCACGTAATCCGTCGTGCCGTTCAGGTAGGTGATATCGGTAACCGAAGACGAAATCGAGTTGTTCACCGCGTAATAGCGGGTGTCGCTGGCGATCGACGTGCCATTCTTGTACAGGGAAGTGGCGATGCCCTTGTTAAGCTCCAGGAGCGTGACGGCCTGCCCGTGCATCATGTAGTAGCCGGGCACCGACGGCTTGAACCATTTGTTCACCGTATCGAAGCCGTTGCCGACGTTGAACTCGGTCGTGTTGAGATTGATCTTGGTGGAGGTGTTGCTCGGAACACCCGTCTGATTGGTGCCGCCCAGCGTGGCGCGGCAACTGACGACGCTGCTGTCCGGCGTCAGGTCGAACAGGGCGCGCTCGTCGACGATGCTGTCGTTGGTGATGGCGGTGGTGGTGCTCTCCAGGAACACGCGGGCCACCGGCAGCTTGCCCGACGCGAGGGCCGGCGGCGTCAGGCTGTTGGGGGTGCCGGCGATCACCGACACCGCACCGGTGGTGCGGTCGACGACGACGCGGTCGATGCGGAAGCCGGAGGCCGGCGGCGTGATCGCGTTGGTGGACTGGGCGTTCACCTCGGTGAGGGTGGTGCCGCTCAGCAGGTAGCCGGGGTCGACCGCCACGGTCATGTTGGGCACGACCTGGGCGTGCGGCGCGAACGGCCCGACCATGCGCTGAGCCACGGCCCAGTTGGCGGCGCTCTGCGACAGGTCGGTGGGGTTGAAGGTCTGCACGGACATGGGGGACTCCTTCCCCGCCGAGGGCGGCGGGATTGCTGGAAGATTCGCTGGGGGAGGCGGACCGCAGGTCCAGTCGTCGTCAGCCGATGCGCTGGGCGGTGAAGAACGTGCGGTCGGGCGCGCCGACCAGAGTGTTCGGACCAGTGTTGTTGGTGCTGATTACGAATTCGACGTAATCCGTGCTGCCATTCAGGAAGACGATGTCGGCGACCGTCCCCATGAGAAACGACTGGTTTCCTGCGTAGTAGTTCATGATCGGCGAGCGGGTACCGTTCTTCTGGAAGGAGAGCTGCAAGGTCATGCCGGCCGCCACTTGCATGTCCGCCATCGCGAAGAGCTGGTAGTAGCCCGCCGTCGTCGGTTGGAACCGGTGGTTGGCGGCGTCGAATCCACCACCGATGTTGAAGTCCGTCGCCGAGAAGTTGACCCGCGTCCAGGTGTTGGCCGGGATGCCCGTCTGGTTCACGCCCCCCAGCGTGGCGCGGCAGACCACGGCCGAACCCGAGATCGGGCCGGCAGGCACCCGCTCGTCCGTGATCAGCTCGTTGACGATGGCGGTCATGCCGGGGCTCAGCGCGACGCGCGCGACCGGCAGCTTGCCGTAGGGGATCGCCGGGGCGGCCGGGGTGGCGGCCTCGGTGCCGGTGATGACCGACACGGCGCCGGTGGCGGCATCCACCACCACGCGGTCGATTCGCGGGTTCGCGGCGGGCGCGGCGATGGCGGTGGTGCTCTGCGCCGGCACCTCGATCAGCGTCGCGCCAATGAACAGCGCGCCGGCGTCCAGCGCCACGGTCATGCCGGGGGTGGTCTGGGCGCGCGGGGCGAAGGCGCCGACGATGCGGGCGGCGACGGCCCAGTTGGTGGCGCTCTGGTCGACGGGCGCCGGGTGGAAGACCTGCACGGTCATGATTTGTTCCTTACGCAGGATGGTCTTCGAGTCGCGTCCAGTGCACGGTGGCGCCTTGCCGTTCGCCGAACACGAGAAGGAATATCATCCTGACATTGGGTGTGCAAGGAAAATAATCTGAGTGTAGGCTTTTGCGCCTTCGCTCCGATGAACGTGCCGCTGGCCGATCCCCTTGGAATCCCATCCGGGCGGTACGCCGGCCGGTTTCCGCCCCGATGGGCGGATTGACATTCCCGGCATGCGCCGTAGGTTAGCGGCATACGCCGACGACCCCTCGCGGGAGAGATCGCCGCAGCGCCCAATCCTCTGGAATGGACGCTGGCAGGCGGCGCCGAAGGAGCAACCGCCCCCGGAAACTCTCAGGCAAACGGACCGCAGGGAAAGGCACTCTGGAAAGCAGGCGGCGCCCCCGATCAGAATGATGGCGGGACGCCGGCTCACCGAAGGAGTAAGCCGGTGCGCGGGCCAGAGGCCCGGCCGGTGAATCTCTCAGGTCCAAGACAGAGGGGGCTGCATCCGTGCATTCCCGCGCGGGCGCGCACCCTTGTCGGAGGACCCGTGTGACCGAGCCGTCAGAATCCCTGAAGAAGACGCCGCTGCACGCGCTGCACGTGGAGCTGGGCGGCAAGATGGTGCCCTTCGCCGGCTACGACATGCCGGTGCAGTACCCGGCCGGCATCCTGAAGGAACACCAGCACACCCGCGCGCGCGCCGGCCTGTTCGACGTGTCGCACATGGGGCAGGTGCGCCTGACCGGCGACAACGCGGCGGCGGCACTGGAAACGCTGGTGCCCGGCGACATCAAAGGCCTGGGCGAGCGGCGCATGCGCTACACCCTGTTCCTGAACGAGACCGGCGGCATCCTCGACGACCTGATGGTCACCAACGCCGGCGACCACCTGTTCCTGGTCGTCAACGCCGCCCGCAAGGAGCACGACGTCGCCCACCTGACCGAACGGCTGAAGGGCCGGGCGGAGGTGGAACTGCTGGACGACCTGGCGCTGATGGCGCTGCAGGGCCCCGACGCGGCGGGCGTGCTGGCGCGCTTCGTGCCCGAGGCGGCGGATATGAAGTTCATGAGCTATCTGCCGGCCACCTTCGACGGCGTCCCGGTGGTGCTCACGCGGTCCGGCTACACCGGCGAGGACGGCTACGAGATCTCCTGCGACAAGGCGGACGCCGAAGCCATCGCCCGCGCCCTGCTGGCCCAGCCGGAGGTCGAGCCCATCGGCCTGGGTGCCCGCGACTCGCTGCGCCTGGAAGCGGGCCTGTGCCTGTACGGCCACGACATCGACGAGACGACGACGCCGGTCGAGGCGGCGCTGGAATGGGCGCTGTCCAAGCGCCGCCGCGCCGAGGGCGGCTTCCCCGGCGCCGAGATCGTGCTGGCCCAGTTGCAGAGCGGCGCCCAGCGCCGCCGCGTCGGCATCCGCCCGGACGGGCGCCAGCCCGCGCGCGAGCACACGGAGATCGTCGACGAGGCCGGCAACCGCCTGGGCGAGGTCACCAGCGGCGGCTTCGGCCCCACCGCGAACGGGCCGGTCGCCATGGGCTATGTCGACATCGGCCGCGCCGCGGTGGACACGCCGCTGACGCTGATGGTGCGCGGCAAGCCGCTGGCCGCGAAGGTCGCGGCCATGCCGTTCGTGCCGCAGCGCTATTACCGGGGTTAACGAGGAACAGGGGAACACGCACCATGACGACCAAGTACACCAAGGACCACGAGTGGATCCGCGTCGAGGGCGACAGCGCCACCGTCGGCGTGTCGGACTACGCCCAGCATCAACTGGGTGACGTCGTCTTCGTCGAGCTGCCGGACGTCGGCCGCACGCTGGAGCAGGGCAAGGAGGCGGCCGTCGTCGAGTCCGTCAAGGCGGCCAGCGAGGTCTTCGCCCCGGTCTCGGGCGAGGTGATCGAGGTCAACCATGAGCTGGAAGGCGAGCCGGCCAAGGTGAACAGCGGCGCCGAGACCGACGGCTGGTTCTTCAAGATCCGCCTGTCCAACCCGGCCGAGCTGGACGCGCTGATGGATGAAGCGGCGTACAAGGATTACGTGGAAGGGCTTCAGTAATGCGTTACCTGCCCCTGACCGAGGCCGACCGGCACGCCATGTTGGCGGCCATCGGCGTGTCGTCGGTGGACGAACTGTTCCGCGACGTGCCGCCGGCTGCCCGCCGCTCCGGCCCCGTGGAGGGGGTGCCGAACCACGCGGGCGAGCTGGAGGTCGAACGCCGGCTCTCCGCCATGGCCGGCCGGAACATCCCGGCCGGCAGCGTGCCCAGCTTCCTGGGGGCGGGCGCCTACCGCCACCACGTGCCGGCCACGGTGGACTACATGGTGCAGCGCGGCGAGTTCCTCACCGCCTACACCCCCTACCAGCCGGAAATCAGCCAGGGCACGCTGCAGGTCCTGTTCGAATTCCAGACGCAGGTGGCGCTGCTCACCGCCATGGACGTCGCCAACGCCTCCATGTACGACGGCGCCACGGCGTGCGCGGAGGCCGTGATGATGGCCAACCGCATCACGCGCCGGAAGAAGGCCGTGCTGTCCGGCGGCCTGCACCCGCACTACCGCGACACCACGAAGACCGACGCGCACTTCATCGGCTTCGACGTGGTGGCGATGCCCGCCGCACCCAAGGGCGGCGAGGACCTGATGGCGCAGGTGGACGCCGACACGGCGTGCGTCGTCGTGCAGAACCCCGACGTCTTCGGCCATGTGCGCGACTACACGGCACTCGCCCAGATGTGCCAGGCCAAGGGGGCGTTGCTGATCGTCGTGGTGACGGAAGCGATGTCGCTGGGCCTGCTCACCCCGCCGGGCGAGATGGGCGCCGACATCGTGGCGGCGGAGGGCCAGTCGCTGGGCAACGCGCTCAGCTTCGGCGGGCCGTACGTCGGCCTGTTCGCGGTGAAGGAGAAGTACGTCCGCCAGATGCCCGGCCGCCTGTGCGGCCAGACGGTGGACGCCGACGGCCGGCGCGGCTTCGTGCTGACCTTGTCCACGCGCGAGCAGCACATCCGGCGCGAGAAGGCGACCTCGAACATCTGCACCAACGCCGGCCTGTGCGCGCTGGCCTTCTCCATCCACCTCAGCCTGCTGGGGGAGGAGGGCTTCACCAGCCTCGCCCGCCTCAACCACGCCAACGCCGTGCAGCTGGCCGACCGGCTGTCGGGCGTGAAGGGGGTGGAGGTGCTGAACGACGCCTTCTTCAACGAGTTCACGGTGAAGCTGCCGCGCGACGCGGCGGAGGTGGTGGAGGAGCTGGCCAAGCGCCGCATCCTCGGCGGCGTTCCGGCGTCGCGCCTGTTCGCCGGTGAACTGCCGGACCTCCTGATCCTGGCGGCCACCGAAACCAACACCGAGTCCGACATGGACGCGCTGACCCAGGCGCTTTCCGAGGTCCTGTGATGAGCATGAATTCCCAGGGACGCCCCACCGGTACCGGCAGCGCCGACAGCGCCGTTCCCGACACCGTCACCGGCAACCGCGGCCTGCAGATCGAGGAGCCGCTGATCTTCGAACAGGACAGCCCCGGCAAGACCGGCGTCGACCTGCCCGAGGTGCCGGCCATGAACCTGCGCCTGGGCACCGTCAAGCCGCGCACGCGCGTCGGCCTGCCGGGCTTGGCCGAGCCGCAGGTGGTCCGCCACTACACGCGGCTGTCGCAGAAGAACTATTCGATCGACACCGGGCTCTACCCGCTCGGCTCCTGCACCATGAAGCACAACCCGCGCCTGAATGAGAAGGCGGCGCGGCTGCCCGGCTTCGCCGACGTGCACCCGCTCCAGCCCGTCAGCACGGTGCAGGGGGCGCTGGAGCTGATGGACGCGCTGGCCCACTGGTTGAAGACGCTGACCGGCATGCCGGCGGTGACGCTGGCTCCGGCGGCCGGCGCGCACGGCGAGATGGCCGGCATGATGGCGATCCGCGCCGCGCTGGAGCATCGCGGCGAGGCCGGCCGCAAGCGCGTGCTGGTGCCGGAGAGCGCCCACGGCACCAACCCGGCGACCGCCGCCGCGCTGGGCTTCACCGTTGACCCGATCCCGGCGACCGCCGAGGGCCGGGTGGACCTGGAGGCGATGAAGGCCAAGCTGGGGCCGGACGTGGCCGGCATCATGCTGACCAACCCCAACACCTGCGGCCTGTTCGAACGCGACGTGCGGGCCATCGCCGACGCGGTGCACGATGCGGGCGGCTACTTCTACTGCGACGGCGCCAACTTCAACGCCATCGTCGGCCGCGTGAAGCCGGCCGACCTCGGCATCGACGCCATGCACATCAACTTGCACAAGACCTTCTCCACGCCGCACGGCGGCGGCGGGCCGGGGTCGGGGCCGGTGGTGTTCTCGGACGCGCTGGCGCCCTTCGTGCCGGTGCCCTACGTGGTGCACGACGCGAACGGCTTCCGTCTGGTGGAGGACGCCAACGGATCGACGGCGTTCGGCCGCATGAAGGCCTTCCACGGGCAGATGGGCATGTTCATCCGCGCGCTGGCCTACATCCTCAGCCACGGCGCCGACGGGCTGTGGCAGGCGGCGGGCGACGCGGTGCTGAACGCCAACTACGTGATGGCGCGCCTGAAGGACGTGATGACGCCGTCGTTCGAGGGGCCGTGCATGCACGAGTGCCTGTTCGACGACCGCTTCCTGAAGGGCAGCGGCGTCACCACGCTGGACCTCGCCAAGGCGCTGATCGACGAGGGCTTCCATCCGATGACCATGTACTTCCCGCTGGTCGTCCACGGTGCCCTGCTGATCGAGCCGACGGAGACGGAGTCCAAGGCCGGCATCGACCAGTTCGTCGAGGCGCTGCGGGCGCTGGCCCGGCGCGCGGTGTCGGGCGACGTGGCCTATTTCCAGGGGGCGCCCCGGCTCACCCCGCGCCGCCGCCTGGACGAGACGGCCGCCGCCCGCAAGCCGGTGCTGCGCTGGACCCCGCCGGACGAACCCGCGCTGGCGGCGGAGTGACGGGAAGGGCAGGGGCCGCAAGGCCCCTGCGCTCCGGCTCGGTCAAAAGTAGGGGTAAAGGGCGGGCCGTTCGGACACTGCCTTGCGGGCGCTGGTCGCGCGGCGGCGCAGGCCGTCGAGCAGGCGGTACAGGCTGAAGCTCACAACCATCGACGTGCTCCCGTGCGTGCGTTGGACACAAGAGCGTTTCCTCAGGCAGCCGGTCTCACGCCGGCTCTATCCTCTGCCGATATAAGACAGCATTGCTGACCCATTGTTCCAGCGCATCGCCGGCATGGCTGGCGTGCCGGGGCCGCATGGCGGCGATCAGAGCCGTGCGTCGTGGCGCGCGAGCGGGCCTTGCCAATCGAGGATTTTGCGGTCGGAGGTGATCAGGACGGCATCGTGTTCCAGGGCCGTGGCCGCAACGAAGCGGTCGGCCGGATCAGGGTGGAAATTTTCAAGAAGCACGGCGGTTACGGCGATGCGGCCGCTCAGAGGGATTTCGGCAACGCCCTGGGCGAGTGCCTTCTGCCTCCACACGTCGGGAGCGACCGTGATATCGATCCTCTTCCGCACCGCAAGCATGGCAACCTCCCAGAAGGAAATCGCCGAAGCGCAAAGCCTGCCGTTCGCCAGGGCCTGCTCAGCCAGTCTGACGGCGGTCGAGCCGATCCGCGGATTATCCTCCAGCAGCCAGATGAGGGCTTGCGTATCGAGGAGGACATCGCTCACTTCAATGCATCCCATTCAACGTCGATGGGATCGTCCAGGTCACCGTGAACGGTGATGTGCCCTTTCATCGCGCCCAGGATGCTTTTCGGCTTTTCCGTGATGGCCGAGAATTGGGCAACCGGCTTGCCGTCCTTGGTGACGATCACGCTCTCACCGGTGGAGGTCACTTCCTCCACCAGCCGCTGGAACTCGTCCTGGAATTCGGACATCGGGATCATGCGGGTCATGGCGCGCCCTTCGTGCCCGTGGTCATGACCACAGTCTAGGGCGCGGTACGGATACCGGCAAGGTTCCGCCCTTGACAGTTTGCCGGACATTGCCAAATCTGTACAGTCTGTACAGAGCGAGGCCCCTCATGCGCACGTGGCAGCTTCAGGAAGCGCGCAGCCAGTTCAGCACGCTCGTCGACGAGGCGCTCGACCACGGGCCGCAGCGCGTCACACGACACGGCCGCAAGGCGGTCGTGGTGGTGTCGGAGGAGGAGTGGGAGCGGCTGACCAACGCCGTCCCGTCGTTCGGCCGCATGCTCGCCGACTGCCCGCTGGAGGACGAAGACCTGCCGCCCCGGCGCCCGGCCCGCGCGTTGCGCGGCGGTGACTTTGAATGAACGCCTGAATGAACTTCTTGGTCGACACCAACATCCTGTCGCGCACGGCGCCCTCCCGTGCCGCGGAGGCTGGTGCGCTCGGCGACTGGCTGGTGCGCAACGGCGAGCGCCTGTACCTGAGCGCGGTGACCCTCATGGAGGTTCGCTACGGCGTGGCGCGGCTGGCGCACCGCGGGGCGACGCGCAAGGCGGCGCTGCTTCAGGCGTGGCTCGACGACATCGCCGCCTTCCACGGCGGGCGCATCCTGCCGGTCGACGCCGCCGTCGCCCTGCGGGCCGGCGAGCTGCTCGCTCGCGTCCAGGCCGGCGGCGTCGAGGTCGGCAGCGAGGACGCGCTGATCGCCGCCACCGCCGACCTGAACGGCATGGCCGTGCTGACGGAGAACGTACGCCACTTCGCCCCCATGGGCGTGGCGTACGTCAACCCGCTGGACGGCCTGCCGGACGATTGACCGTCCTTACCCCTCCCACGCCCGCACGGTCTGGCGCTGTTCGCCCAGGCCGTCGATGCCCAGGCGCATGGTCTGGCCGGGCCGCAGCCAGGGCTGCGGCTTCTGGCCCATGGCGACGCCCTGCGGCGTTCCGGTGGCGATGACGTCGCCGGGCAGCAGGGTCATGAAGCGGCTGATGTAGGCGATCACCTCGGCCACGCCGAAGATCATGTCGGCCGTCGTGCTGTCCTGCCAGCGCTTGCCGTCCACCTCCAGCCACAGGCGAAGATCCTGCGGGTCCGGCACCGCGTCGCGCGTCACCAGCCAGGGGCCGAGCGGGCAGAAGCTGTCGGCACTCTTGCCCTTCAGCCATTGCCCGGTGCTTTCCAGCTGGAAGGCGCGCTCCGACACGTCGTTGACGACGCAGTAGCCGGCCACGTGCTCCAGCGCGTCCGCTTCGTCGACGTAGCGGGCGGTCCGGCCGATCACCACGCCCAGCTCGACCTCCCAGTCCAGCTTGGTGGAGTCCCGGGGCGCCACCACCGGGTCGTTGGGGCCGCTGATGGAGGTGGTGGCCTTCATGAACAGCACCGGCTCCTTCGGCTCGGCCATGCCCGATTCCGCGGCGTGCGCGCGGTAGTTCAGGCCGACGCACACGACCTTGGACGTGCCGGCCACGCAGGGGCCCAGGCGCACGCCGTCCGGCACCGCCGGCAGGCGCTGCGGGTCCAGCGCCCGCAGCCGCGCCAGCGTCTCGTCAGACAGGGTGGCGGGGCCGAGGTCGGGTATGACCCCCGACAGGTCGCGGATGTTGCCGTTCTCGTCCAACAGTCCCGGCCGTTCGCCGCCCGGCGAACCGTAACGCAACAATCGCATGGGTTTATCCCCTCCTGTTTCGTCTACCGTATTAGGCGTTGTGCAGTGCGTTAAGAGGTTTCGACTAAGAACCCCAGCCTGTTTCCCTTGCGGCTTGGTTTGGTGTACGATTTTCCCGGGTTGGAGAAAACCAGACAGGAGGCGGACATGCCCGTGTGGCGCCGTTATCTGGTCCGGCAGAGATCGGGGCGGCTCGTCGAGCTGCCCAGCCGGAAGTACGACCGTGCCGAGGACGGCGTCGCGCCGATCCCCGACTTCGCCGGACAATGCGTCGACCTCGTTTCGGCCGTCATGGTGTCGGAACAGGGCGAGCAGCCGCGCATCGCCGAAGTGGCCTTCACCAAGCTGTATTTCGACTCCTCAGGATTCGTCGACGCGACCAAGCGCGACCGCATGATCCGCCTGATGCTGGAGAGCTGCGCCGACCAGAAGTGCCGTTCGACGGTGCATCCCGGCTGCGCCTCCCTGGCGGAGCGGGCGGTGGCCGCGCGCGACCAGTTGGAGCACGAGTTCGGCTGGCGCCCCGCGCCGAACGAGGTGAACGAGGTTCTCCACCGCCTCGATTTCGCCCGCGCCGAAGTGGCCTCCCCGACGGTGCACTGACCTCAGGGGGGACCCGAACGGGCACCCTGGGCGGCGGCGCCCCGCCTCCCCATATGCCTCGCAACGATGTCTGACGAGGCCAGTGGGTTAACACATGCGCCGTTCCGCCACCGCCACGACCCTGTCGTTCGGCCGCGTGCGCCAGCTCGTGCTCATCGCCATGGGCTGGACGATCATCGGCCTAGGCCTGCTGCTCACTCCGCTGCCGGGGCCGGGCGGGCTGCCGGTGGCGCTGGTCGGCGGGGTGATCCTGCTGCGCAACTCGCCCCACGCGCGGCGCCTCTTCGTCCGCATGAAGCGCCGCCATCCGCGCGTCTTCCGCCCCGTCGAACGCATCCGCGACCACCTGCGCGCGCGCCGGCAGCGGCGGAAGGGCTGATCTCCACCACGCGCACTGGACATCCGATCCAATTCACGGCAATCCTCCGCCCTTCGGTCGTGAAGGGAGGCATGCGGTGAAGGCTGGCAACGCGATCCTGTCGAGCTATGGGACGACGATCTTCGAGGTGATGTCCCGCCTGTCGGAGGAGCACGGCGCCATCAACCTGGGCCAGGGCTTCCCGGACGAGCGCGGCCCGGCCGACGTGCTGGAGGCGGCGTCGAAGGCGCTGCTGGAGGGATGGAACCAGTACCCCTCCATGATGGGCACGCCGGAGCTGCGCCAGGCGCTGGCCGGCCACGCGCGGCGCTTCTACGGCCTGGACGTGGACTGGAAGACGGAGGTGATGGTGACCTCCGGTGCCACGGAGGCGCTGACCGCCTGCCTGCTGGGCCTCATCAACCCGGGCGACGAGGTCGTGCTCTTCCAGCCGATGTACGACAGCTACCTGCCCATCGTCCGGCTGGCCGGCGGCGTGCCGCGTTTCGTGAACCTCACCGCACCCGACTGGAGCTTCACACGCGCCGACCTGGACGCGGCGTTCTCGGACAAGACCAAGCTCGTCCTCATCAACGATCCGCTGAACCCGGCCGCCAAGGTCTATGACAGGGCGGAGCTGGACCTGCTGGCGGAGTACGTGAAGCGTTTCGACGCCTACGTGGTGTGCGATGAGGTGTACGAGCACATCGTCTTCGACGGCCGTCCGCACGTTCCGCTGATGACGCTGCCGGGCATGCGGGAGCGGTGCCTGAAGATCGGCTCGGCCGGCAAGACCTTTTCGCTGACCGGCTGGAAGGTCGGCTACGTCACCGCGGCACCCCAGCTGCTCCAGCCGGTCGCCAAGGCGCACCAGTTCCTTACCTTCACCACGCCGCCCAACCTGCAGGCGGCGGTGGCCTACGGCCTGAACAAGGACGACGCGTACTTCAGCGGCCTCGCCTCCGCCATGCAGGCCAAGCGCGACCGGCTGGCCGCCGGGCTGGAGGCGGCGGGGCTGGAAATTCTGCCCAGCGCCGGCACGTACTTCGTCGTGGCGGACATCCGCGCCTTCGGCTTCGACGGCGACGATCAGGCGTTCTGCCGCTGGCTGGTCAAGGAAGCCGGGGTGACGGCGATCCCGGTCAGCGCCTTCTACGTCGAGAACGCCCCGGCCACCTGCATCCGCTTCTGCTTCTCCAAGAAGGACGAGGTGCTGGACGCCGCCGCCGACCGCCTGAAGCGCCGCTTCGGCCGGGGGTGACCGGCACGAAGCGGTCCTGGAATGCTTCGAAAGTTGCGTCCGGAGGTTCTAGTTCGTCCGTCTAATGGAAGATTATTAACGACTCTGCTTTAAATTTCCTGGAATACGGTTGCATGGGGCGCAGTCCCGCCCCGGCGCCGGCCGGGCGATGGGGTGGAGGCGATGAGGGAGAGGCTGCAGATTGGCCTGCTGGTCCTCGTTGCCGTCGTGATTGCGGCGGTGTGGGCGGGCTACGCCCACCTCACCCGCGCCATCGAAGAGAACCACGAGCGCGAGGCGCTGGCCGCGGCCGACAACGCCATCCGCGGGTTCGAGCAGAGCACCGCGCACATCATGCGCAGCATCGACAACTCGTTGCGCTCCTTCGCCAAGGAATACGGCGAGGGTGGGCTGCACGAAGCCAACGAATTCGTGGAATTCGGGCTTTTCGACCGCGACGTCATCCACCACCTGTCGCTGATCGCCGCCGATGGCACCACGCGTTACGTCAGCACCCGGCCGGCCGCGCGGCTGAACGTGGCCGACCGGCCGTTCTTCCGGGTGCACGCCGAATCGAACGGCGACGCGCTGTTCATCGACGTGCCGAGCGGCGGCGACCTCATGGCGCGCCCGCTGATCCGCATGAGCCGGCGCCTGAGCGCGCCGGACGGCCGGTTCGCCGGCGTCGTGGTCGCGGCGGTGGACCCGAGCGCCTTCGTCTCGCTGTACCGCACCGCCAACTTCGGGCCGCACGGCTCGGTGTCGCTGATCGGCCTGGACAAGGTGATCCGCGCCCGCGGCTCGCCCGACGGCGACGCCGCGCTGGGCCGTGCGCTGCCCAACGCGCGGGTGTGGAACGAACTGGCGCACGCGCCGGCCGGCCGGTTCTGGCAGCCCATGCAGCCTGACGGGATCGAGCGCGCCTATTCCTACCGCCGGCTGGAGGGGTACCCGCTGGTGGTCACCGTCGGCGTGGCGCGCAAGGACATCCAGGCGGCGGTGAAGGACCTGCAGCGCAACGTGCTGATCCTGGCCCTGCTGCTCACCGCCACGACGGCGGCCGTCGCCGTCTTCATCCTGGCCCAGCGCCGCGCGGCCGATCGACTGCACGGCGCGCTGCGCCTCAACCGCGACTTCCTCGCCCGCGTCAGCCACGAGCTGCGCACGCCGCTCAACGCCATCATCGGCTTTTCCGAGGTCATCAAGGGCCGGATGCTGGGTCCCGACGCCCTCGACCGCTACGCCGAATACGCCGAGGACATCCACGCGTCGGGCCAGCAGCTCCTGGTGCTGGTCAACGACATCCTGGACCTGTCCAGCCTGCAGGCCGGCAAGGTGGAGCTGGCGCGCGAGCCGGTGGACCTGACGGCGGCCATGGAGTGGGCGATCCGCATCATCGGCCCGCAGGCGGAGAGCAAGGGCCAGCAGATCGACATGGCCGTGCATCCCGGCGTGTCCCGCGTCACCGCCGACCCGCGCGCGGTGCGGCAGATGCTGGTCAACCTGCTGTCCAACGCCGTGAAGTTCACGCCGGATGGCGGGCGGATCGTGGTGGCGGCGCTGCGCGGGCCGGGCGGACGCTGCGTGCTGCGCGTCTCCGACACCGGCATCGGCATGACGGCGGAGCAGATGAGCCAGGCCGTGGTGCCCTTCGGCCAGGCTTCGGCCCTGACCGCGCGGGTCGGGCAGGGGCACGGGCTGGGCCTCGCCATCGTCAAGACGCTGATCGAGGCGCACGGCGGCCGGCTGAGCATCGACAGCCGCCCCGGCGAAGGCAGCCGCGTGGAGCTGGAATTCGCCGCCTGATTCGTGCCAGCGATCATCGGCATCGAAAGGCTTTGGGGTTCACAAAGCAACGAAGAGTGAATAAGAGCACAAAGAATTGCTGGCCAAGCCGCGAAGCCGTTGCCAAGCCAAGGCTTCTTTGTGTTCTTGGTCTCCTTCGTTGCTTCGTGATGAACCGACGCGGGTGCAACGAGAACCGTTTTCGGCATGCGTCGGCGTTCCCTTGCCGCCGCCATACCCGCAGGCGGCGAGAGGCTTTTGAGCCGATTGCTCCACAACACGCGCCAAGGCGCTGTAAAGCCGTGGCGAAACGCTCGGCGGTTCGGCATACTCCGCCGCCGATGCGCGCGGCCGGATCGGACGCGGCGGACGCTTCGCCCACGAACCAGTATCGCGCAATCCATGTCGTTTCCGGTCGCCCGGCCCGCGGGCGGCCGCACTTCAGGGTCGGGAGCCCAAGTTGGTCATGCAGCGTGCCTTGGCGCGTGTCTTTGCCGTACTCGTCGCGGGGGCCGTCCCCGCGCTGGCCGCCGAGGCTCCGTCCACCCCGCCGACACCGCCCCAGGCCCAACCCGCCGCGCAACCCCCGGCGGAGGTGCCGTTCGGCGTGGCGTCCGTGGAGGTGGTGGCCGAGCGCGAGGCGCCGCAGGCCTGCTTCACCTTCACGGCCCGGCTGGAGAAGACGCGCGCCGTCGACTACCGCGCCTACGTCGCGATCACCCCGGCACCGGCCGCCGTCACCGCCGTGGCGCGCGACCGGACGCTGTGCGTCGAGGGGCTGCTGCACGGGCAGAAGCACGAGGTGCTGCTGCGCCAGGGCCTGCCCGGCGACGACGGCACCAGCCTTGCCCAGGACGAGCGGCGCGAGGTGGAGGTGCCCAACCGCAAGCCCAGCCTCACCTTCCGCGGCGGCGGCTACATCCTGCCGCGCGTGGGCGCCGAGGGGCTGCCGCTGCGCACCATCAACGTCGAGCGCGCCCGGCTGCAGGTGCTGCGCATCGCCGACCGCAGCCTTGTCGAGAAGATCTACTTCGGCCGCGTCAGCCAGCAGATGTCCGACTATGACGTGGGCGAGATCGTCGACCGCGCCGGGCAGGAGGTGTGGAAGGGCGAAATGGCGGTCGAGACGGTGCGCAACGCGCCCGTGGTCACCGCCTTTCCCATCGATGCCGTGCTGGGCAAGCTGGAACCCGGCGTCTACATCGCCGTGGCCGGCGCCGGGGAGCTGAAGCCCGGCGGCTGGGACCAGAAGGCGACGCAGTGGTTCCTGGTTTCCGACCTCGGCCTCAACACGATCCGGGGCGAGGACAGCCTTCTCGTGTTCGCCCGCTCGATCGGCAGCGCCAAGCCGGCGGCCGGGGTGGAACTGCGCCTGCTGGCCCGCGACAACACCGAACTGGGCAAGCTGGTGACGGGGGAGGACGGGCTCGCCCGCTTCGACGGCGCGGCACTGCACGGCACCGGGCCGAAGGCGCCGCAGGCGCTGTTCGCGGCGCGCGGGGCCGGTGATTTCAGCTTCCTCGATCTCGCCACGCCGGGCCCCGACGTGGCCGGGCGGCCGGCGGCGGACGCCTATCTCTACACCGGGCGCGGCATCTACCGTCCCGGCGAGGCGATCGACCTGACGGCGCTGCTGCGCGACGCCGACGCCCGCGCCATCGCCGGCAAGCCGCTGACCGTCAAGCTGCTGCGCCCCGACGGGTTCGAGGCGGACCGCCGCACCATCGGCGACGCCGGGGCGGGCGGCGGCACCGCGCGCTTCGCCCTGCCGGCCAACGCCTACACCGGCCCCTGGGCGATCACCGCCCACCTGGAGCCGGAGGGGCCGGCCGTCGGCCGCGCCGAGTTCCTGGTCGACGACTTCGTGCCGCCGCGCCTGGACGTGACCCTGCGCAGCGACCGCAAGGACCTGGAGGCCGGCGCGCAGGCGAAGCTGTCCATCGACGCGCATTACCTGACCGGCGCGCCCGCCGCCGACCTGCCGGGCGAACTGACGCTGACGCTGCGCGCCGCCGCCAACCCGTACCCCGGCCACGCCGGCTACCGTTTCGGTCTGGCGCAGGAGGACCTTCAGCCCGTGCGCAGCGAGCTGCCGGGCTTCACCACCGACGACGCCGGCCGCGTGCAGACCGAGGTGACGCTGGCCAAGGCGCCGGACAGCTCCAGGCCGCTGGAGGCGGTGCTGCGCGCCAACGTCTTCGACATCGGCGGACGGCCGGTGCAGCGCGAACTGGTGCTGCCGCTGCGCCACCAGCCCTTCGCCATCGGCGTGCGCCCGCGCTTCGACGGCGACGGCGTGCCGGAGGGGGCCACCGCCGGGTTCGACGTCATCGCCGTGGCGCCCGACGGCACCGCCGTTGCCCGCGGCGACCTCTCCTACGAGCTGTTCGAGGAGGAGCACGAGTACGTCTGGTACGAGGCGAACGGCCGCTGGGACTATCAGTCCAAGGTGAAGGACCGCCGGGTGACCGGCGGCACGCTCCAGGTCGCCGCCGACAAGCCGGCCGGCGTGGAGGAGCCGGTGCAGGCCGGCCGCTACCGGCTGGAGGTGTTCGATCCCAAGGCCGGCGTGGCCACCAGCGTGCGCTTCGTCGCCGGCTGGTGGGTGACCGCCGGAGCCGCCGACCGGCCGGACAAGGTGGACGTCACCGTCATGCTGCCCAACCACCGCGGCGGCGAGACGGCCCGCGTCTACATCCGCCCGCCGTACGAGAGCGAGGTGCTGATCGCCGTCGCCGATCGCAAGGTGCGGCAGGCGCTGACCCGCTCCATCGGGCCGGAGGGCGCGTTCCTGGAGATCCCCGTCGATCCGTCTTGGACCGGTGGCGTGCACGTGCTGGCCACCGCCTTCGGCACCGCCGACCCGCAGCAGAAGGGGCCGCCGCGGCGCGCCATCGGCCAGTCGTGGCTGGCCATCGATTCGGCGCCGCACGTGCTGGCCGTGGCGCTGTCCGCCCCGGCCGAGAGCGAGCCGGAGCGCACCGTCACCGCCGAGGTGACCGTGACCGGCGCGGAGGAGGGGCAGCCCGCCTTCGTGACGGTGGCGGCGGTGGACGACGCGGTGCTGCAGCTGACCGACCACGCCGCCCCGGACCCCAACGACCATTACCTCGGCCGGCGCCGGCCGGCGGTGGAGATGCGCGATTCCTTCGGCCGGCTGATCGACCCGGCGCAGGGCGACCGCGCCCGGCCGCGCCCGGAGGCGCCGCGCGTCCGTCAGGTCGGCGGCCTGCCGCAGAAGACGTCGCGCGTGGTGGCGCTGTTCTCCGGCGTGCTGCCGGTGGGGGCGGAGGGCAAGGTGTCCGTCCCGCTGGACCTGCCGGACTTCAACGGCCGGCTGCGCCTGATGGCGGTGGCGTGGAGCGGCGGCAAGCTGGGCCACACCCAGGCCAGCATGATGGTGCGCGACGGCGTCGTCGCCGACCTGGCGTTGCCGCGCTTCCTGGCGCCCGGGGATACGGCGCGGATCACGGCCACCCTCGAAAACCTCGCCGGCCCGGCCGGCGACTACACGCTGGCGCTGACCGCCGAGGGCGCGGTGGCGATCGCCGACGGCAACGTTCCGGTCGCCGGGCTGGCGCGCGGCAAGCGGATCAGCGCCGACCGCGTTCTGGCGGGCACCGGCGTGGGCCTGGGCACCGTGCGCCTGGAGGTGACCGGGCCCGAGGGCTTCCGCCGCGTGCATGAGTGGGACATCGCGGTGCGCGCCGACGCGCCGCGCGTGATGCGCCGCACCGTGGCGCAGTTGCCGCCGGACAAGGAGGTCACCGTCGCCCCCGACGCGGCCGCCGGCCTGCGGCCGGAAACCGCCGTGGTGGCGCTGTCACTCGGCACCCTGCCGGAGTTCGACGTGCCGAACCTGCTGCAGGCGCTGGAGCGCCATCCCTATGGCAGCGCCGAGCAGGCGGCGGGCCGCGTTCTGCCGCTGCTGCAGAACGGCGACCTGCCGGTGTCGCTGGGGCTGGCGACGGCGGAGCAGGTGAAGGTGCGGGTGCAGCGCTCGCTCGACCGGCTGATGACCATGCAGCGGCCGGACGGCGCCTTCGCGCTGTGGTCGCCGAAGGGCGACGCCGACCTGTGGCTGTCGTCCTTCGTCATGGACGTGCTGGGCCGCGCCCGCACCGCCGGCTACACGGTGCCGGAGGTGCCGTACCGGAAGGGCATGGAGTGGCTGCGGCAGGTGATCGACAACACCTGGTTCGACGTCGACGAGCTGCCGGGCCGCGCCTACGCGCACTATGTGCTGGCGCGCGGCAAGGCGGTGGACGCGGCGGCCGTGCGCTATTTCCAGGAAGCCTTCTGGCCGAAGCTGCAGACCGACATGGCGCGCGCCCAGGTGGCGGCGGCGCTGGCGCTGATGGGCGAGGGCAAGCGGGCGTCGGAAGCCTTCGACGGGCTGAGCCACGCCCGCGTGGTGGCGCCCAGCCTGCGCGACTACGGCTCCGTCGTGCGCGACGAGGCGGTGGTGATCACGCTGATGGCCGAGAGCGGCGTGGTGGATCGCGACAAGCTGGTTGCCGCCGCCGACCGTCTGGTGAAGGTGCACGCGGCCGTCTCCAACCCGTCGACGCAGGAGCAGGCGTGGCTGCTGATGGCGGCGCGCGCGCTGGCCGAGCGGTCCGGCGCCGTCAAGCTGCAGGCCGCCGGCCAGACGGTGGAGGGCAACCGGCCCTTCTACCGCCGCGTGGAGGGCGAGCCGCTGACCGTGAAGAACGTGGGTGGTGAGCCGCTGCATCAGGTGGTCAGCGTCGCCGGCGTGCCGGACCAGCCGGCGGAAGCCGCGGAGAACGGGCTGAGCATCCGCCGCAGCACCTTCGACATGGACGGCCGTCCGGTGGACCCGGCCGGCGTGCGCCGGAACGACCTGCTGGTCGTCATCCTGGAGGGTGCGTCCTCCGGTTCGCTGGAGCATCAGGCGCTGGTGACCGACCTGCTGCCGGCCGGCTTCGCCATCGAGAACGTCCGCGTCGCCGACAGCGGCCAGCTGGGGGCGCTGTCGTGGCTGGGCGTGCTGTCGCCGGCCCATCACGTGGACTTCCGCGCCGACCGCTTCGTGGCGGCGGTGGACCTGAGCAAGGAGCGGCCGGGCTTCCGTCTCGTCTACCTGGCGCGCGCGGTGACGCCCGGCGATTATCTGGCACCCGGCGCCTTCGTCGAGGACATGGTCCGCCCGCACCTGAACGCCCGCGCCGCCGCGGCGCGGGTGCGGGTGAACGCGGACTGATGGGGAAGGGGCGCCGCTGGGCCTAGAACTCCTTCGGATGCGTGCGGTGGCGGGCGACGATCATCATCACCGCCACCACCGCGCCGAAGAACGCGGTCATCGCCACGTAGAACGCGAGCGCGATGCCGACGGTCATGGTGCCGACCAGCACCATCAGAAGGATCCATAAGCCCAGCGACACGATCGCTCGTGCCGACATGGTGTGTCTCTAACCCTGCCTGTGTCTGGATGGGATGGTTGTCTGGATGTTTGTCTGGATGGGGCGGAGGAGGCTTTTTAACGCCTCCACGCTGCCACAGATCATCGTGCAGGCACGGCGTGGCAAGCTGTCACTGCGCGCCCGCGCCGCACCCGATCGGGTAGGTGAACGTTGGGTTTTCGCGGGCGCTCAACCCAACCTACCGGAACGCCGCACGTAGGTTGGGTTAAGCCGCAGGCGCAAACCCAACGGTCACCGGCCCGCCACCTTCGCCTCGTTTGCCTTCGCCTCGGCCTTGGCCGGCGCCGTGGCCTGACTGGGCTCGCCCTGGCGCGACGGGGCCAGGGCGGCCACCAGACGGTCGAGGATGTTGAAGACGATCTCGCTGCCATAGCCGGCCACGAAGGACAGCGCGTAGCGCGACAGGTTCTGCACCGCGGCCCCCACCGTGGCGGCGGAGCCGGGATCCCCGCCCTCGGCCGGGCGGACGAACCAGTGGATGATCAGGCCGGACAGGATGCCGATGCTGATGCGCAGGCCGTAGCGGATGCCGGAATCGGAGGTCAGCGTACCGTCGCGCATGTCGTAGGAGAACTTGCGCAGCACGAAGGCGCACGCCCCCAGCGCGCCGTACAGCGCCGGCAGGATGAACAGCTCCATGAAATGGCGGATGTTCACCAGGGCGCCCATGTGGACGTAGTGCTTGTACTCGCGCACCGTCCCGGCGGTGTTGGAGCGCGCGATCTCCGCCTCGTCCAGCGCCGTGCCAGGCAGCAGGAAGGAGTAGGATTCCAGCAGGTGGTCGTAGCTGCGCAGCTGGATCAGCGCCGTGTGGTACTCCGGCTCCGTGATGGTGCGGGCCGGGCAGTTGTTGGTCTTGCCCGCCGGTGCTGCCGGGCGCGCCGGCTTCTCCGCCGCGGCTGTGGTCGCCGCCGGCGCGGCGGCGGCCGGCTCGGCCAGGGACTTGCAGAATTCCGTCTGGCTCAGCGTGTAGTCGCGGACGATGCTCCATTCCGTCTTGATGCCGTCGATCAGGCTGGTGGCCGAGATGAACGCCGCCTGCACCAGCATCAGGAACGCCAGCAGCACCAGGAAGCCGCCGTTGTAGCGCCGGCGCAGCGACGTGGTGGTGGCGACGTTGGCGCGGATGTAGGCGTAGGCTTTCCAGAAGCGCGATTCCTGCTCGGCCGTCAGGCCGCCGCCGTCCAGCGCGCGCTCCGTACTGATCACCGCGTCCACCGTGGCGTCGGGCAGGGCGATGGCCTCCTCGGCGGCCTGACGCAGGGTGCGGCGCGCGACGGCCACGCAGTCCCGCACGTCCTTGGCATCCTTGCGCTGGCCGTCCTGCCACGCCGGTTCGGCAGCGGCGAGGGGGGCGGAGAGGGCGGTATCGGTCACGGCGGGCCTCGCTGCTTGGTCGTCGCGCGCCATACTTACCCATGAAGCGCAGAGGCGGCGGTGATTTTTGCAAAATACTTGAGAATGCCGTTAGACGGCAAAGGGTTTCTCCGACCAACGGGTTAGGCCGTTCCGCCCCTTGACGGCATGCGTAAGTCACCTTACGTTTACGTCAACGTAAGGCCTGGAAACGCAAGGCGAGGGGAGAGGCGGCATGCCCGGTGCGACGGCGTTGCGCGCGGACCTGACAAGCTCGGACATGGCTGGGGACGGCGGCGAACGCACCTACGGAATCGGCGAGCTGGCCGAGGAATTCGGCCTGACCCTGCGCACCATCCGCCATTACGAGGAAGAAGGGCTGTTGCTGCCCGCGCGCGAGGGGACGAGCCGCGTCTACGCCCACCGCGACCGCGCGCGTCTGGCGCTGATCTGCCGTGGCAAGCGCCTGGGCTTCAGCCTCGCCGAGATCAAGGAATTCCTGCACCTCTACGACACCGACGAAAGCCAGGCGGAGCAGATGCGCTACATGCAGCGCATCGCGCGGCGCCGCATCGCCGACCTCGAACGCCAGCTCCAGGACGTGCAGCAGACGCTGCGCGAGCTGCGCGACATCGACACCCAGATCACCCACCACCTGACCCGGAACCGGAACCAAGACGGCCCGACCCAAGCGGCCGAAAGGGAGGACCAGTAACCATGAAATCCGTCGTCATCGCGGGCTTCGCCCGTTCCCCGTTCGCGTTCGCCGGCAAGGGCGAGCTGGTCAAGGTCCGCCCGGACGACTTGCTGGCCCGCGTGGTCGCGGCGCTGGTGGAGCGCACCGGCGTGAATCCGCAGGACATCGAGGACGTCGTCGTCGGCTGCGCCTTCCCCGAGGGCGAGCAGGGGATGAACGTCGCCCGCACCGTTTCCTTCCTGGCCAAGCTGCCGCAGACGGCGGCGGCCACCACGGTGAACCGCTACTGCGGCTCGTCCATGCAGGCGATCCATCAGGCGGCCGGCGCCATCCAGATGGGGGCGGGCGAGGTGTTCGTGTGCGGCGGCATCGAGTCGATGAGCCGCGTGCCGATCATGGGCTACAACCCGATCCTGCATCCGGGCCTGCAGAAGGAGTATCCGGACGCCTACTGCTCCATGGGCATGACGGCGGAGAACGTCGCCGCGCGCTACGGCATCGCCCGCGCCGAGCAGGAGGCGCTGGCCGCCTCCTCGCACGCCAAGGCCGCCGCGGCGCAGGCCGAAGGCCGTTTCTCGGAGGAGATGGTGGCGATCCCGCTGCCGAACGGCAGCGCGGCGGAGCGTGACGGTTGCGTGCGCCCCGGCACCACGGCGGAGACGCTGGCCGGTCTGAAGCCCGCCTTCCTGGCCGAGGGTTCGGTGACTGCCGGCACATCCTCGCCCCTCACCGACGGTGCGGCGGCCGTGCTGGTGGCGACGGAGGAGTACGCGCGCGCCAACGGCCTGCCGGTCCTCGCCCGCATCCGCTCCATCGCGGTGGCCGGCTGCGCGCCGGAGGTGATGGGCCTGGGTCCGATCCCGGCGGCGCAGAAGGCGCTGAAGCGCGCCGGCCTGTCGATCGGCGACGTCGGCGTGGTCGAGCTGAACGAGGCGTTCGCCGCGCAGGCCATCGCCTGCATCCGCGACCTGGGTATCCGGGAGGAAACGCTGAACCTGGACGGCGGCGCCATCGCGCTGGGCCACCCGCTGGGCGCCACCGGTGCCCGCATCACCGGCAAGGCGGCGGCGCTGCTGAAGCGCACGGGCCAGCAGTTCGCGCTGGCCACCCAGTGCATCGGCGGCGGCCAGGGCATCGCCACCGTCCTGGAAGCGGTGTGAGCGGGGGGATCCGGACCATGGACATCAAACGCGCCGCCGTGATCGGTGCGGGCGTGATGGGCAGCGGCATCGCCGCCCACATCGCCAACGCCGGCATTCCCGTCGTCCTGCTGGACATCGTGCCGAAGGATGCGGACGATCGAAGCGTGGTCGCCAAGACGGCGATCCAGAAGATGCTGAAGACCGACCCGGCCCCCTTCATGCATCCGAAGAACGCCCGGCTGATCACCCCCGGCAACCTGGAGGACGACCTGGGCCTGCTGGCCGACGTCGACTGGATCGTCGAGGCGATCGTCGAGAACCCGGCGGTCAAGGCCGACCTCTACAAGCGCATCGATCCGGTGCGCAAGGCGGGCTCGGTCGTGTCGTCCAACACCTCCACCATCCCGCTGGCCCACCTGACCGAGGGGCAGTCGGAGGCGTTCCAGCGCGACTTCCTGATCACCCACTTCTTCAACCCGCCGCGCTACATGCGCCTGCTGGAACTGGTGACCAGCCCGGCGACGCGCCCGGACGCCGCCGGGGTCATCGCGGACTTCTGCGACCGCGCGCTGGGCAAGGGTGTCGTGCGCTGCAAGGACACGCCGGGCTTCATCGCCAACCGCATCGGCACGCTGTGGATCCAGGCGGCCATAAACGCCGCCGTCGACCTGGGCCTGACGGTGGAGGAGGCGGACGCCGTCGGCGGCCGCCCCATGGGCATCCCGAAGACGGGCGTCTTCGGCCTCGTCGACCTCGTCGGGCTCGACCTGATGCCGCACATCGCCAAGAGCATGCTGGCGACGCTGCCGGCCAACGACGCCTACCGCGCCGCCTACCGCGAGCATCCGGTGATCACCAGGATGATCGCCGAGGGCTACACGGGCCGCAAGGGCAAGGGCGGCTTCTACCGCATGAACAAGGCGGATGGTAAGCGCGTCAAGGAGGCCATCGACCTCAGGACCGGCCAGTACCGCCCCTCCGACAAGCCGCGCCTGGACAGTGTGCAGGCCGCCGGCAAGGACCTGCGGGCGCTGGCCGAGTTCCCGGACAAGACCGGCACGTTCGCCCGCACGGTGCTGGCGCAGACGCTGGCCTACGCCGCCAGCCTGGTGCCGGAGATCGCCGACGACATCGTGGCGGTGGACGAGGCGATGCGCCTGGGCTACGCCTGGAAATACGGCCCGTTCGAGCTGATCGACCGGCTGGGCACCGGCTGGTTCGCGGATCTCTGCCGCGGCGAGGGCATCCCGGTGCCGGCGCTGGTCGAGCAGGCCGCCGGCCGGCCCTTCTACCGGGTCGAGGGCGGCAAGCTGCAACATCTGACCACCGCCGGTGAGTACGCCGACGTGGTGCGGCCGGACGGCGTGCTGCTGCTCTCCGACGTCAAGCGGGCGTCGAAGCCGGTGTTCAAGAACGGCTCGGCAGCCATCTGGGACATCGGCGACGGCGTGCTGTGCTTCGAGTTCACCTCGAAGATGAACGCGCTGGACGACCAGATCATGGCCGCCTACGGCAAGGCCATGGGCCTGATCGGCGACGGCCCCAATGGCAATAAAGGGGGCCAGTGGAAGGCGCTGGTCATCCACAACGAGGCGGACAATTTCTCGGTCGGCGCCAACCTCGGCCTCGCCATGTTCGCGATCAACATCGCGCTCTGGCCGCAGATCGAGGAGATGGTGGACGCCGGCCAGCGCACCTACCGGGCGCTGAAGTACGCGCCGTTCCCGGTGGTGGCGGCGCCCAGCGGCATGGCGCTGGGTGGTGGGTGCGAGATCCTGCTGCACTCCGACCACGTGCAGGCACACGCCGAGACCTACATGGGCCTCGTCGAGGTCGGCGTCGGGCTGATCCCCGGCTGGGGCGGCTGCACGGAGATGCTGGCGCGCCACGCCGCGAACCCCAAGCTGCCGCGCGGGCCGATGCCGCCGGTGGCGCAGGCGTTCGAGACCATCAGCCTCGCCAAGGTGGCGAAGTCGGCGGCCGAGGCGAAGGACCTGCTGTACCTGCGCACGACCGACGGCATCACCATGAACCGGGACCGCCTGCTGGCCGACGCCAAGGCCAAGGCGCTGGAGCTGGCCGCCAATTACACTCCGCCGGAGAAGCCCACGTACGTGCTGCCCGGTCCGGGCGGGCGCGCCGCGCTGGAGCAGTTCCTGCACGGCTTCCGCCTGCAGGGCAAGGCGACGCCGCACGACATGGTCGTGTGCTCCGCGCTTGCCGAAATCCTGACCGGCGGCGACGCCGACCACACCGAGCCGGTCGGCGAGGACCACCTCCTGGGCCTGGAACGCAAGGCCTTCATGGAGCTGATCCGCACGCCCGGCAGCATCGACCGGATCGAGCACATGCTCACCACCGGCAAGCCGCTGCGGAACTGAGGGGGAGGAACAAGGGATGCCGATCTACAAGGCTCCGCTGGAGGACGTGCGCTTCGTCCTCGACACCATCATCGGCCTGGACAACGTCACGGCGCTGCCCGGCTATGAGGACGCCACGCCGGACGTGATCTTCCAGGTGCTGGAGGAGGGCGCCAAGCTGTGCGAGGAGGTGCTGCTGCCGCTGAACCAGTCCGGCGACGCGGAAGGCTGCACCTTCGAGAACGGGGTGGTGCGCACACCCAAGGGCTTCAAGGAAGCGTACGACACGTACATGGCCGCCGGCTGGCAGGGCCTGTCGTGCGACCCCGCGTACGGCGGCCAGGGCCTGCCGAAGCTGGTCTACACGATGCTGGAGGAGTTCGTCTGCTCCGCCAACCTCAGCTTCGGCATGTACCCGGGGCTGTCGCTGGGCGCCTACAACGCGCTGGCCCGCTACGGCTCGGAGGAGTTGAAGGACCGCGTGCTGCCCAAGCTGGTGGACGGGTCGTGGTCCGGCACCATGTGCCTGACCGAGCCGCACTCCGGCACCGACCTGGGCATCATCCGCACCAAGGCGGTGCCGCAGGACGATGGCAGCTACAGGATCACCGGCACCAAGATCTTCATTTCGGCCGGCGAGCATGACCTGACGGACAACATCGTCCACCTCGTGCTGGCCCGCCTGCCCGACGCGCCGGCCGGCACGCGCGGCATCAGCCTGTTCCTGGTGCCCAAGTTCCTGATCAAGGACGACGGCACGCCGGGGGCGCGCAACGGTGTCGCCTGCGGCTCCATCGAGCACAAGATGGGCATCAAGGCCTCGGCCACCTGCGTCATCAACTTCGACGAGGCGACGGGCTGGCTGGTGGGCGAGCCGCACAAGGGCATGCGCGCCATGTTCGCCATGATGAACTCGGCCCGCCTGGGCGTGGGCATCCAGGGGCTGGGCATCGCCGAGGTCGCCTACCAGAACGCCGCCGCCTACGCCAAGGAGCGGCTGCAGGGCCGCTCCGTGAAGGGGGCGAAGTTCCCGGACAAGCCGGCCGACCCGATCATCGTGCACCCGGACGTGCGCCGGAACCTGCTGACCGCGCGCGCCTATACCGAGGGCTGCCGGGCGCTGGGTGCCCTGGTCGGCTACCACCTGGACGTCGCCGAGAGGCACGCCGACCCGAAACAGCGGCAGGCGTCGGATGAGTTCGTCCAGCTGATGACGCCGATCGTCAAGGCGCTGTTCACCGACGTGGGATCCGAGGCCGCCAACATCGCCGTGCAGGTGCACGGCGGCCACGGCTTCATCTGGGAGACGGGCGTCGAGCAGTTCGTCCGCGATGCCCGCATCACGCAGATCTACGAGGGCACCAACGGCATCCAGGCGCTGGACCTCGTGGGCCGCAAGATGGGGCAGGACATGGGCCGCCTGCTGCGCCGCTTCTTCCACCCGATCTCGGAGGAGCTGCAGGCGGACATGGAGGACGAGTCGCTGGCGGAGTTCGTGCTGCCGGTGGCCAAGGCCTTCGCCAAGCTTCAGCAGGTGACGGGCATCATCGCCCAGAAGGGTATGAAGGACCCGGAGGAGGCGGCGGCCGCCGCCACCGACTACCTGCGCCTGTTCGGTCTCGTGGCGCTGGGGTGGATGTGGCTGAAGATGGTCAAGGCGGCCCGCGCCAAACAGTCGCAGGGGGAGGGCAGCGCTGCCTTCTACAACGCCAAGCTGACCACCGCGCGCTTCTACATGACCAAGCTTCTGCCCCAGGTGAACACCCTGTTCATTACCATCATGGCCGGCGCCAAGCCCTTGATGGAAATGGAAGACGCGCTGTTCTGAGGCGATCCGCCGCCGCCGCGTCCGGGTGTGCTGGGCGCGGCGGCGCACGCGTGGATATACGCGCATCGGTCTATGCCCTGAATTCGCATAGGGACATTGTTTGAATTTCCACTCCCGGTAATCCCTTTATCATCACCGTGTCAGGTCCAGGGGGTTCGCGAGGGAGGATGGGCATGCGCGACGGCAGGCGGAAGGGTGGCGCAGCGAATTGGGCGGTTCCGGAGGGGCGGCACCGGCTGTCGCCGGCTGCGGGCGTCGGCGTGGGGGCGGGGGCGCTGTCGGCGGCCGTGCTGACCGTCGGTGCCGTGAGCGGCGCGCTGCCGCTCGGGCCGCTTTTCACGTGGCTGCTGTCCATGGCCGCCGCCGGAGTGGTTGCCATCGCCGCGGTTTCCGTCGTACAGGTGCGTCGGCTGCGCGCCGCGCTGGCCGAGGAACGGCGGCGCCTGCGCGCCCTTCTGGATCATCCCGCCGGCCAGCCGCCAGTCTCTTTCGAAACAGCCGAGGCAAGCTCTTTTGCGGCGCGCCATTGAATACGGCCGATCCCGCTACATATGGCCTAGGCGTGTGACAAAGGGCGAATTCCGGTTGTCCGGGGTCACCGGTTCGTGGTACATCTGAATAGTCAATACACAAGATAAAGCCCCGCTATATCTTTCGGAATTGCGTCATATGCCGCGCGAAATGTCGGCATTGTCTAAGGCGCAGGTGGCCGGCTTTTGAAGTCCGTGTACGGGAGTGCAGTGATGAGGATCCTGATCGGTGATGACCATGTGCTGTTCCGCGAGGGACTGCGCAGGCTTCTCGAGCAGTTGAAGGAAGGCAGCGATTTCCAGGAAGCCAGCAACTTCGACGACATGCTCGCGTTGTGCGGCTCGGGGGAGACGTTCGACCTCGTCCTGACCGACCTGCGCATGCCCGGCTGGCCGGGCTTCAGCGGCATCCAGGATCTTCGCCAGAAGCAGCCGAACGCCAAGGTGGTCGTCGTTTCCGCGTCGGAGGCGCACCACGACGTGCGCGACGCGCTGGAGCACGGTGCGGCCGGTTACATCCCCAAGTCGTCCAGCGTGAAGATCATGCTGAGCGCGCTCGACCTGATCTTCTCGGGCGGCGTTTACGTGCCGCCGACCGTGCTGCGCGAGGGTGGCGAGGCGCAGGACAGCGGTCGCGCCGCCATGCCGCCGGCCGATCCAGCGCTGGAGCAGCTGCTCACTCAGCGCCAGCGCGAGGTGCTGGAGCGCCTGCGCGAGGGCAAGTCGAATAAGCAGATCGCGCATGAGCTGGGCCTGTCCGAAGGCACGGTGAAGATCCACATGACGGCGATCTTCAAGTCGCTGGGCGTGCGCAACCGCACCCAGGCGGCCATGGCCTTCCCGCAGTCGACCAACGCCTGACGCGAGTCGGCCCGCAAACAGAAGAAAGGCGCGCCGCCGAACCGGGGGCGCGCCTTTTTCATTGGTGCCGCAAGAACGTTGGGATTTCGCCTTCGGCTCAACCCAACCTACGGGCCAACCTGCGGGCGAAGGCGCGCTGCCGCGCCTTACCCCAGCCCGGCGACGTAGCCGCGCAGCGACTCCACCTCCAGCTCCGCGTCGTCCAGGCGCGCCTTCACGGCGTCGCCGATGCTGATCAGCCCGGCCAGCCGGTCGCCGTCCATCACCGGCAGATGGCGGATGCGCCGTTCGGTCATCAGCGCCATGACCTGCGCCATGGTGTCGGTGGGCTGGCAGGTGACGATGTCGCGGGTCATCAGGTCCGCGGCCGGGCGCTGCAGGGCGGCGCGGCCGTCGCCGGCAAGGGCGCGGACGATGTCGCGCTCCGACAGAATGCCGGCCGGGCGCCGGGCCTCGTCGACCACCAGGACCGCGCCGATGCGGTGCTGCGCCAGCACCCGCGCCACGTCGGCGACGGTGTCGGATGCGCGGACGGTGACGACGGCGTTGCCCTTCCTCTTCAACACGGCGGCCACGTGCATGGAACCTCCTTTCGGCCGGGCGGGCCGCCATCGGTGTTCAGCCGGTGTGCGGCGCCGCGCATCGGCGATGCTCACACCCCGGTGCCCGGAAAGGAAGCCGCGCAAAAGAGAAGGCCGGGCACCCCGTCGGGGTGCCCGGCCTTTCCTATGCGCAGCGGCCCGAAGGCCGTGCGGCGTGCTTAGAAGCGGTAGCCGACGCCCACGCCGACGACCCACGGATCCAGGCGGACGTTGGAGTGGATGTTGCCCAGCGGGGTGCCGACGTCCAGATCGGTCTTCACGAAGATCTTCTTGACGTCCAGGTTGATCGACCACGGGCCGCCCACGGCGACGTCCACACCGGCCTGCAGGGCCCAGCCGAAGCGGTTCTTCAGGCTGAGCGACTGGGCGACGCCACCGGCGGCCGACTTGCTGTAGAACAGCGAGTAGTTGATGCCGGCGCCGACGTACGGGCTGACG
>Ga0196970_1000186_pt1 | contig 93538 bp, 89 predicted proteins | sample S1v_513CmetaG_FD_148672 | JGI IMG/M metagenome (GOLD analysis project Ga0196970, IMG submission 148672) | Soil microbial communities from Anza Borrego desert, Southern California, United States - S1+v_5-13C | ecosystem: Environmental > Terrestrial > Soil > Desert | place: USA: California...
TGGATGGCGATGGCGCCACGGCGCAAGGCCGGGTGCCAGCCGGAGAGTGGCGCGGTCTCTCGCGCGAGCATAGCGGGGGATGTGGCTGACGCGATGGCGCGCAGCTTGCGCTGCAAACCGGCGCCGTCATAACGATGCACCATTGATGAAACTACAGCGCGATACGCGTCGACACTGGCAAGACTGTCGTGATGCAGCAGGCCTAGCAACCACGGCCACGCGGCATCGGGAACCTCAGGCCCCTGCGCTTGAGTGCCTGATACTGCACCTGCCTGAGCGAAGGCGGCGGCCATCCATTGAGGCGCAGCGGTGAATGGGGCGTTGCTCGGGCGGGTCATTCAAGGAAAAAGACCTCGACTGTCCGGCTCGAATCCGCAGCGGCTTCTGCGCGCAACTTCAGCCAGGCCTCGCTGTTGGGACGTGGGTCGGGCCCGCGTGGAGGAACGCCCCGGAGCTGAGTCTCCTCGCCCAGCTTGCGCAGAAAGGTGGTGGTATGGGCCTGCACGATGCTGGCCCGGCCACGCAGCGGGTAGTTGGGCAGGTAACGTTCGATGAGGTAGTCCACCTTGTAGTCGCCCAGTATCCTGGCCACCTCCAGGCGCGCCCGCAGCACGTCGTCGCTGTCGATCGAAGGGCCGAAGCGCTCGCGCACGAGCCGATATTCCGCAATCGCCGCTTCTTCGTAGGCAAAGGTCGAGCCGAGGGCAGCGGCGCCATCCAGAACTGTCATTGCCGGCATTAGTTCATTTCGTCGGGCCAGCGCCATGCCATGCAGGGTCGCCAGCTGCGGATCGCGGGTGCCGCGAAGCGGCCCAGTCTCCAAGGTGTCGAGGCTGTCCATTTCCGCAGCGGTGGGGTAGCCGTGGCGACGCATCCATGAGGCTTCCTCGCGGGAAAGCGCCATTTGCCGCTGATCCCCAGACAGCACCTCCCGCGCCGATAGCACTCGCATCTGGATGTCAGCTGGACTGGCACCGACGCGAGCGCCGCCACGCGCAACAGGTTGTCGCTGCGGTGCAGAGGGCGGCTGTTGCGCAGTACTGACCTGCCTCGGCGTCTCGGCCTCCAAGCCTCGGCTTTGACGCCAGAAAAGAAGCGTTCCGATCACCAGACCAAACAGCGTGATCACAAGCACCGCACGTCTCAGTGGCTTGCCCGTGCTCATCCGCATATCCCCCGATACTCCCCTGCCCATTTGCGGCAGTAGCCTTCGTCCTGGGCCGCATTGAATGCCGGGACCGATGTCCACGGCATCACCGTTTCCCATTGAAGAAAGTTCGAGTACGCCCAAGCCTGGCCTTGAATAAAAGGTCTGAATCCAGGAAGCAGCCAGCCGGGAATGCGACTTTCGGCAGCCCGCACCATGTCCTGATAGAGCGCCTCGTCGCAATCCTTCTTGTTGCTTCCGGCAGTGCCGTAACAGCGATCGTGGATGTCACAGGCAGCCTTGAAAATCGCTCCAAACCCGGCTGCCACCGCTGGACTTGCCGGGCTCACCAGAAAATCCGGCACCGGCATTCCCCCCGCCGTGCCGCATCCATTCACCGCCAACGGTGGCGGCGAATAGATATCGCAGCCGTATTTCCAGACCTCGTGCGGGAAATCCATGCACCATCGCGCCTGGTATTCGCGCTCGGGATCGCCGGAATTGCCGTCGTTGCCCCAGCCACCGCCACCGCCACCGCCGCCATAACCCGGTACGAACGAGGGTGGCCGCACCTGACAGCCGCTGACGCTGCAGAAGCTGGTGGCCAGCGCGTCGCCACCCAACAAGGCGCCGGCCGCCAGCAGGCTCGCCACGACATTACGCAGAACATGTGACCCGGACACGCAGACCTCCCTGTCGATGCGGATGCCCAAACCCTGCGTCATCCCATCCGCTGGACGACGGGCTGATTGCAGCAATCAACCGCCCATCGCGCCGCATCGGCCCGGCATCAATGTGCGGATATCCGCAAGAAGTCACTGAGAGGCAGCGGAACCAGGAGAAAAATCCAACGGTCATCCTGCCGCTACAGGCCACCGTCCAATTCGCGTAACCTTGCAGCCCTGATGACCTCGTCCCCCACCCTGCGCACCATCCACGCCACGCGCTACGTCACGCCCTTGCGCGAAGGCGGCTCGCTGCCCGCGGTGATCGAGGGCGATGACGATGGCCTGTACGTGATGAAGTTCCGTGGCGCAGGCCAGGGGCCGAAGGCGCTGGTGGCCGAACTGGTGTCCGGCGAGCTGGCGCGTGCGCTGGGACTGCCGATGCCGGAGCTAGTGCTGGCCGAACTCGACCGCGAATTCGCGCGCACCGAGCCCGACCCGGAAATCCAGGATCTGATCCGCGCCAGCGAGGGCCTGAACCTGGCCCTGGACTACCTGCCCGGCGCGATCAACTACGACCCGGCCGCGATGCGTCCGGACCCGGAACTAGCCGCGCGCATCGTCTGGTTCGATGCCTGCATTTCCAACGTGGACCGGACCACGCGCAACACCAACCTGATGGTGTGGCACGGCAAGCTGTACCTGATCGACCACGGCGCCTCGCTGTATTTCCACCACGACTGGGCCAGCGCCGGCGACGCCGCGGCCAAGCCCTTCGCGATGATCCGCGACCATGTGCTGCTGCCATTTGCTGGCGACATCGCCGCGGCCGATGCAGCGCTGGCGCCGCTGCTGGACGCGGCCACGATCCATGCGATCGTCGATCTGATCCCGGCGCAATGGCTGCTGCCCGACCCGGTCTTCGCCGACGAACAGGCGCAACGCCGCGCCTATGTCGAACACCTGCTGCAGCGCCTGGCCCAGCGCCAGGTCTTCGTCGAGGAGGCCATCCGTGCCCGCGCCGCACACCTATGACTACGCGATCATCCGCGTGGTGCCGCGGGTGGAGCGCGAGGAATTCGTCAACGTCGGGGTGATCGTGTCCTGCCCGAGCGCGCGCCACCTGGAGGCACGCATCGAGATCGACGAGCCGCGCCTGCGCGCGTTCGCGCCCGGTCTGGACCTGGACGCGTTGCGCCCCTATCTCACCGCCATCGAGGCAATCTGTCGCGGCGATGCCGACGCCGGCCCGATTGCCGCGCTGCCGCCGCGCGCGCGCTTCCACTGGCTCACCGCCAAGCGCAGTTCGATCGTGCAGGTCTCGCCTGCGCATGTCGGCCGCACCACGCAGCCCGAGCGCATCGTCGAGCACCTGATGGAACGCATGGTGCGCGTGCCGCGCTGAGCGCGGCAACGCCTCAGCGCTCGGGCAAGGCGTAGGCCACGACGTAATCGCCCTTCGGCGTTTCCATGAAGTGATGGCCGCCGGCCATGATGACCAGGTACTGCCGCCCATTGGCCTCGTACACCATGGGCGTGGCCTGGCCGCCCGCGGGCAGCTTGGCGTGCCACAAGGTCTTGCCGGTTTCCAGGTCGATGGCGCGAATCAGATCGTCGGTGGCCGCGGCGATGAAGATCAGGCCGCTGGCGGTGATCACCGGGCCGCCGTTGTTCGGCGTACCGATCTCGATCGGCAAACCGGAGCGGATACCGAACGGGCCATTGCCGCGTGCGCTGCCAAACGGCCGGTCCCACAGGGTACGCCCGGTCTTCAGCTCGATCGCGCGGATGCCGCCATACGGCGGCTGCTTGCACAGCAGCTTGGTGAAGGGCAGCCGCCAGCCGGCGTTGACGTTGATCGCGTACGGCGTGCCGACCTGCGGGTCGCCCGCCCCTTCGGCGCCGCCCATCTCACCGCGCACGTCCTCGCGCGGAGCCCAGCCGAGCTTGTCGGCCTTGGCCCGCGGCACCAGGATGTTGTAGTTGGGCATGTCGTTGTAGTTGGCCACGATCACGCCGCGGCGTGGGTCCACGGCCACGCTGCCCCAGTCCGAACCGCCGTTGTAGCCGGGGTACTCGATGGAATGGCGGTCGGCCTCCGGCGGCGTGTAGAAGCCCTGGTAGCTGGCCTTGCGGAACTGGATGCGGCACACCAGCTGGTCGATCGGGGTGATGCCCCACATGTCGCGCTCGGTGAGGTCGGGCTTGCGCAGCGTGTGGTAGAGCGAGAAACGCTGCGTCGGCGCGCGCTGCTCCGGTTCCACGCCACCCTGCGGCACCTTGCGCTCCTCTGCAGGTGTCAGCAGGGCGCCGGTGCGACGGTCGAGCACGTACATGTCGCCCTGCTTGCTCGGCAACAGGATGGCCTTGACCACGCCACCGGCAGTGGGGAAATCCACCAGCGTGGCCTGCGAGCCGAAGTCGTAGTCCCACACGTCCTTGCGCACCGCCTGGAAGTGCCAGGCCACGCGGCCGCTGTCCACGTCGATCGCCACCAGTGAAGTCGCATACTCGTTCTGCGCCGGGGTGCGCGAGCTGCTCCAGTAATCGGCAGCCGAATTTCCCATCGGCAGGTAGACCAGGCCGAGCTCGTCGTCACCGGTGGCGGTGGTCCACATGTTCGGCGTGCCGCGGGTGTACGTCTCTCCCTCAGGCGGCAGGCTGGTGCGTTCGGGGTGTTCCATGTCCCAGGCCCAGCGCAGCTGGCCGGTGACCGCGTCGTAGGCCTGGATCACACCGGAAGGCGCATCGCGGCGCTGACCGTCCAGCACCTGGTGGCCGGTGACGATGACCCCACGGACGATGGCCGGCGGCGAGGTGATCGACACATAGCCGGGCGGCGTATCGCCCATGCCTGTCGTGATGTCGACCTGGCCGTTGGCGCCGAAGCCGACACAGGGCTTGCCGGTGGCCGCATCGACGGCAATCAGCCGGCCATCGAGCGTGCCTTCGATGATCCGCGCACGGCAGTCCGCCGGCGCCGCAGCCGCTGGCACCTCGTAGTACGACACGCCACGGCAGGCAGCGGTGTACGGAATCGAACGGTCCTCGACCTTGGGATCGTAGCGCCAGCGCTCCTTGCCAGTAGTCGCATCCAGGGCGATCAACTGGTTGCGTGCGCTGCACAGGTACAGCGTGTCACCAATCTTCAGCGGCGTGGTCTCCGCGCCCCAGCGCTTGTCCGGCAGGTCGCCGGTGCGGAAGACCCAGGCCTGCCGCAGTTGCGCGACATTGTTGCGGTCAATCTGGGTCAGCGGCGAATAACGCTCGGCGGCGTTGCTGCGACCATAAGCGGTCCAGTCCGCCGCAGCAGGCCGGTCGGTGATCGATTGCGACGCGGGCGAGGCGCTGGTGTCAGCCGCGGCGGTTTGCTGCGGGAAAGCGCCATCCGGCCCGGTAATCCCGTGCGGCACGAAGGCCAGCGCGAAGGCCACGGCGAACAGCGCGGCCATCAATCCGGCCAGGCCCAGCGGCACGGCGCGCGATGCCGGACGCCACAGGCGTGGCATCAGCAATGCCAGCAGCAGGCCGAGTACCGTGAGCAGGCCCAGGCGCGGCACCCAGCGCCAGTACTGGCTGCCCGATTCCCACCATGTCCACAGCAGCGTCGCCAGGAACACGCCCCAGTACCACCACGCGCCGGCGATGCGGCCACGCCACAGGCCGACGCCCGACACCAGCAGGCCAATGCCGGCCAACGCGTAGTACCAACTGCCGCCCAATACGGCCAGCCAGATGCCACCAGCCAGGAAGGTCACCGCCAGCAGCAGGATGACCACGGAAAACAGCGACAGCAGCCAGGAACGCTGGGGTCGCGCGACAGTGGGCTCGGACATCGATTTCTCCTCACGTCCCGGACTACGCCGGCAACTGCGATGCCGGCAGCCACGCGTTATCGCAGACACAAGGTGAAAGGCGCGCGTGCGTGGCGGCATGGTGCCGTGCACGGAATCTGTACATCGCAGAGCGCGCGCAGCCGCGAGCGCAAAGCAGAACGCCGGCTTGCGCCGGCGTTCCACAGTCTCTTGCCGCGGTAATCAGCCCTGCGGCGGCGCCTCGGCAGCGGTGGCAGCGGCGGTGTCTTCGACCTCGGCCACTTCCTCGCCCTCGTCCAGCGAAGCATCCAGGCGTTCGACCGCCTGCAGCTTTTCGCCGTTGGACAGGCGGATCAAGGTCACGCCCTGCGTGTTGCGGCTGACGCGCGAGATTTCCGAACCACGCGTGCGCACCAGGGTGCCGCCGTCGGAAATCAACAGCACCTCGTCACGCGTGCCCAGCAGCACCGCGCCCACCAGCTTGCCGTTGCGCTCGGTGGTCTGGATGCCGATCACGCCCTGCGTGCCGCGGCCCTTGCGCGGATACTCGGCCAGCGCGGTGCGCTTGCCGTAGCCGTTCTCGGTGGCGGTGAGGATGTAGGCGGCGCCGTTGTCGTCGCCTTCGATCGGCGTCACTTCGTCCACGCCGACCTCGACGACCTGCTCGGCCACGTCGTCCTGGCTCTCGTCTTCGCTGTCGTCCTCGACCCCGTTCGCCGCCGACTCGGCCACGATCAGGCTCACCACCTCTTCGCCCTTGGCCAGCTTGATGCCGCGCACGCCGGTGGCGGTACGGCCCATCGAGCGCACCTTGTCCTCGGCAAAGCGCACGGTCTTGCCGTTGGAGGCAAACAGCAGGATGTCGCGCTCGCCGTCGGTCAGGGCCACGTCAACCAGCGCATCGCCCTCGTCGAGGTTGATGGCGATCTTGCCGCGGGCCAGGCGGAAGGCGAACTCGCTGAGCGGGGTCTTCTTGACCGTGCCGTCGCGCGTGGCGAAGAACACATACTGGCCGTCGGCATATTCGCGCACCGGCAGCACCGCCTGCACGCGCTCGCCGGCTTCCAGCGGAATCCAGTTGATGATCGGGCGGCCGCGCGCATTGGAGCCGGCCTCCGGCAACTGGTGCACGGGCAGCCAGAACACCTTGCCACTGCTGGTGAAGGTCAGCAGCGTGTCATGCGTGTTGACCAGCCACAGGTGGTCGATGAAATCCTCTTCCTTGGTCGCCGCCGCGCTGCGGCCACGGCCACCGCGGCGCTGCGCGCGGTAGGCGCTGACCGGCTGGCGCTTGGCATAGCCGGCATGCGACAGGGTGACCACCACATCTTCGGGGGTGATCAGGTCGAGGATGTCGAGGTCTTCCTCGCTGTGGCGGATCTCGGTGCGGCGCGCGTCGCCAAACTCTTCGCGCACGTTGTTGAGCTCGTCGCGAATCACCTGCAGCAGCACATCCGGGTTTTCCAGGATGCGGATCAGCCCGGCAATCGTCTCCAGCAGCTGCTTGTACTCTTCGGTCAGCTTGTCCTGCTCCAACCCGGTCAGGCGGTGCAGGCGCATTTCCAGGATCTGCTGCGCCTGGACCTCGGTCAGCTGGTAGAAGCCATTGACCAGGCCCACACCCTTGGGCAGGTCCTCGGGCTTGGACGCCTCGGCACCGGCGGCGCCAAGCAGCGCGCCGACCAGACCCGGCTCCCAGGTCTTGGCCAGCATCCGCTCCTTGGCTTCCTGCGGATTGGCCGAGGTCTTGATCAGCTCGATCATCTCGTCGATGTTGGCGAGCGCGACCGTCAGGCCTTCCAGGATGTGCGCGCGGGCGCGCGCCTTGCGCAGCTCGAAGATGGTGCGGCGGGTGACGACCTCGCGGCGGTGGCGCAGGAACGCCTCCAGCATCTCCTTGAGGTTCATCAACTTGGGACGGCCATCGACCAGCGCCACCATGTTGATGCCGAACACCGACTCCATCTGCGTCTGCTGATAGAGGTTGTTGAGCACCACCTCGGCCGACTCGCCGCGCTTGATCTCGATGTAGATGCGCATGCCGTCCTTGTCAGACTCATCGCGCAGCTCGGAGATGCCGTCGATCTTCTTGTCCTTGACCAGTTCGGCGATCTTCTCGATCAGACGCGCCTTGTTGACCTGGTAGGGAATCTCGGTGACCGCGATCGCCTCGCGGCCGTTGTCGGCCACCTCGATCTCGGCCTTGGCGCGGATGCGCACGCGGCCGCGGCCGGTACGGTAACCGGCGACGATGCCGGCGGTGCCATTGATGATGCCGGCGGTCGGGAAATCCGGGCCCGGGATGTATTCCATCAGCCCGTCAACATCGATCTCGGGGTTGTCGATCAGCGCGATGCAGGCGTTGATGGACTCGGTGAGGTTGTGCGGCGGGATGTTCGTCGCCATGCCCACCGCGATGCCGGCCGAACCGTTGACCAGCAGGTTCGGGAAGCGCGTCGGCATGACCGTCGGCTCCAGTTCCTTCTCGTCGTAGTTGGGCTGGAAATCGACGGTTTCCTTGTCGATGTCGGCGATCAGCTCATGGGTCAGCCGCGACATGCGCGCTTCGGTGTAACGCATGGCCGCGGCGGAGTCGCCGTCGACCGAACCGAAGTTGCCCTGTCCGTCCACCAGCAGGTAGCGCAGCGAGAACGGCTGCGCCATGCGCACCAGCGTGTCGTACACCGACTGGTCGCCGTGCGGGTGGTACTTGCCGATCACGTCGCCGACGATACGCGCGGACTTGTAGTACGGCTTGTTGCTGTGCGCGCCAAGTTCGTTCATGGCGAAGAGCACACGGCGATGCACCGGCTTGAGGCCGTCGCGCGCATCCGGGAGCGCGCGCCCGACGATCACGCTCATGGCGTAATCGAGGTAACTCTTGCGCATCTCGTCTTCCAGGTTGACCTGGATGATTTCCTTGGCGGTTTCTGCCATTCGCTGCCCGTGTCTTGTTCAGTTTGTAGGCCGGAAAGCCGGTGTGGCGCGGTCCGCGCGGGGGCTCTCCTTCAACCCGCGGATTGTACCACGAACAGGGCTTTTCGCCCTGTTTCTACAAGGACTTGGACGCGGCGGAAGGCCGCTGGCGGCGCCCTCCCCGGCTCAGCCGAAGGCCGCGCGCATCTTCTCCAGCGTCGGCTGCTCGACCACGCCGCGCTCGGTGACGATCGCATCGATCAGATGGCCCGGGGTGACGTCGAAGACCGGGTTCCAGGCGGCGATGCCCTCGGCCACGGTGCGGGTGCCGCCAATGCCGAACAGTTCGCCCGGATCGCGCTGCTCGATCTCGATCTGCGCGCCGTCGGCGGTGTCCATGTCCACCGTCGAGGACGGCGCCACCACCATGAACCTGACGCCATGGTGGCGCGCGGCGATGGCCAGCTGATAGGTGCCGATCTTGTTGGCGGTGTCGCCGTTGGCGCAGATGCGATCGGCGCCCACCACCACCCACTGCACGGCGCCGGTCTTCATCAGATGCGCGGCGGCTGAGTCGGCGATCAGCGTGGCCTCGATCCCGTCCTGCTGCAGCTCCCACACAGTCAGCCGCGCGCCCTGCAGCCAGGGCCGGGTTTCGCCGGCAAACACGCGGCTGATGCGGCCCTGGGCCATGCCGGCGCGGATCACGCCCAACGCCGTGCCGAAGCCCGCGGTGGCCAGCGAACCGGTATTGCAGTGGGTGAGCACGCCGCTGCCCGGTGCGACCAGACCGGCGCCGAGTTCGCCCATGTGCCGGTTGGCAGCCAGGTCCTCCTCGGCAATGGCCTGGGCCTCGCGTTCGAGCACGCCGCGCCAGTCGCTGCCGGCATCGGCCAGGGCACGGCGCATGCGCGCCAGGGCCCAGGCCAGGTTCACCGCGGTCGGTCGCGCGGCATTGAGCCGCTGCAGCGCCGGCTCCAGCTTGCGCGCCGCGTCGGGGCCGTCTTCGGCCTCCACCGTGCGCGCCGCCAGCACCACGCCCCAGGCCGCGGCAATGCCGATGGCCGGTGCGCCGCGCACGGCCAGCGAATGGATCGCGGCGGCAACCTCGTCGCTGTCGTGGCAATGCACGTGTTCCACCACGAAGGGCAGCTTGCGCTGGTCCAGCAGTTCCAGCGCCTCGCCGGTCCACAGGATCGGGCGGATGTGGTCGTAGCGGGCGTAATCGATGGCGGTCTCGTTCATGCGCCCATTGTAAGCGCGCTGGCCGCGCGCTTTGCGGCGCTCTCAGGCCGACCGGTCAGTCCACCACGAACTCGGCGCGGCAGCCGTCATCGACCCAGACCCCGTCGCGGCTCCAGCCCCAGGAGGTGCCCTCCACGCAGGCCGACGCCGACAACTGGCGCTGCAGGCGCACGCCACGCTCGACGGTGATGCCGCACAGGCGGCGCGCCTTGCTCTTGGATTCGCAGGTCACCAGCCGCGGCACGTCGACGAAACCCGAGCCGTCCTCGGCGCCCACTTCAAATTCGCCATCGCAGCCGCGCGAGACCCAGATTTCATTGCGGCGCACGCCCCAGCTGCGGCCTTCCTTGCACGGCCATACCGATCGTTGCCGCAGCAGCCGCACCGGTGCGCCGCGCAGCATGACCGGGCAGCTGCTCTGGCGTCCATCCGACTCACAGCGCACTACGCGGCGCATCTGCACCTTCGCGGCGGGGCCGCGCAGGGGCCGGAACTCGCCACGGCAGCCCAGGGCGACCCAGACGCCCTCGCGTTCGATATCCCATTCGCTGCCGCGTATGCACGGATTGCTGGAGAGCTGGCGCACCAGCTCCACGCCGTTGCGGGTGTCCATGGGGCAATGCGTGCGCGCCATGTCGCGCGATTCGCAACGGACCAGAGTGGGATCGCTACTCGCACCAGCGCCAGCACCCACGGGCTCGGCAACAGCGGCATTGGCTGGCACCAGGCCAAGGGCGGCGGCCAGCGCCAGCGCGCGCAGCAGCCCGGCACACAACGCGAAGCTGGGCGAGTGCCCTGTCCTCTCTCGTCGGCCGACCGCCCTCATCGCACCACCCCGTTCTGGGGAACCCGCCGTTGCGGATTCCTGCGCCGCGATCAGAGCATCCCCGGCGTGAAGAAATCAATACAGATGTACTCAGGCGCGCGAGAAATCGAATGCCAGTACGTCGGCAATGCGCGCTGTGTCGCACAAAGCCATCAGCAGGCGGTCAATACCCACCGCCACCCCGGCGCAGTCGGGCAGCTGCGGCAAGGCCTGCAGCAGGGCCTCGTCCAGCGGCGGCTGCGGCAGCGCGCGCGCGGCGCGCACGCGGTGGTCGCGCTCGAAACGGGCGCGCTGTTCGGCGGCATCGTTGAGCTCGTGGTAGCCATTGGCCAGTTCGTAGGCGCCCAGGTACAGCTCGAAGCGCTCGGCCACCGGCGGCTCGCCGGGGCGGATGCGCGCCAGCGCGCATTGCGTGGCCGGCCAGTCGAAGACAATCGTGATGCGGTCGCGCGGGAACGCCGGCTGCAGCTGGTGGGTCATCAGCAGGTCGAGCCAGTCGTCGCGGCCCAGCCCTTCGCCGTCGATGCGCACCTGCGCGAGCGGGCCTTGCAGCTGTTCGAGGCTGGCGTTGAACGGGTCCAAACCCAGCGCGTCGAGGAACAGCTGGCGGTAGGTGGTCGCATGCACCTCGGCCTGGCGCCCGACCCGGGCCAGCGCGCGCTGCACCAGTTCGGTGGTTTCCTCCGCCAGGCGCCGCTCGTTCCAGCCTACGCGGTACCACTCCAGCAGGGTGAACTCGGGATTGTGGCGGCCCCCGGCCTCGCCGTTGCGGAACACCCGACCCAGTTCGTAGCAATCGCCGATGCCCGCAGCGAGCAGGCGCTTGAGCGGGTATTCGGGTGAAGTGCGTAGCCAGCGCACGGCCGGGCCGGCGTCGACGTGACCGCTGAAGCGCGCCTGGAAACTCTCGATGTTGGGCTCGGTATTGCCGGCCGCCGACAGCACCGGCGTCTCGACTTCGAGCACGCCGCGCTCGGCGAAGAACGCGCGGATGTCGGCATTGAGCGCGGCACGCAGGCGCAGCGCCTGCAGGTCGGCCGCGTCCGGCATGGTTGCCACGTTCATGCGCCGTGCTTCCGCAGCAGTTCCAGCAGCTGCGCCTCGTCCCACACCGGCACGCCCAGCGCTTGCGCCTTGTCCAGCTTGGAGCCGGCCTCGCTGCCGGCGACGACGAAGGCGGTCTTTTTCGACACGCTGCCGGCGACCTTGGCGCCCAGCGCCTCAAGACGCTCCTTGGCCTGGTCGCGGGTCAGTTCCACCAGGGTGCCGGTAAGCACCACGGTCTGCCCGTCAAGCGGACCGCTCTGGGTCTGCGCCGCTTCGGGCAGGCGCGCCAGCAGCTCATGCAAGGCCTGCTGCGCACGCTGGGCAAAGGCTTCGTGCGCCTGCAGCCATTCCAGCAGCGATTCGGCGACTGCTGCGGGTACGCCGGCGGCGGCCAGCGTCTCGGCATCTGCGGCGCGTACGGCGTCGAAATCGGCGAAGGCCTCGGCCACCTGCGCTGCGCGCACGGCGGTGACCTTGGGAATCTCCAGGTCTTCGAGCAGCCGCGCGAACGACAGCTCGCCGCGCAGTTTCGCGCTCGGCGCGTGGCTGTCGGCGATGACCACGCCGCGCGCCAGCAACGCATCGATGGCCTCCTGATTGCCGGGCTGGTCGAAGAAGTGGCCGATGGCACGGGCCACTTCGCCACCGATATCGGGCACGCGCTTGAACAGTGGCCACGGCAGGAAGCGCACCAGTTCCAGTTCGCCGAACCAGTTGGCCAGCGCCTTGGCGGTGCTCTCGCCGACGTGCTCGATGCCCAGCGCGTAGAGAAATCGCTCCAGTGAGGTATGGCGGCTGGCTTCCAGCGCGGCCACCAGGTTTTCGGCCCACTTGGTGGCGATTTTCTTGCGGTTCCAGTCGAACGTCGGCAGGCCGCCCCGCAGCAGGTCAGCCTGCCACTGGGCGTCCACGTCGAGCGCTTCCACACGCTGTTCCAGCTTGCGATAGGCAGCTTCGGCCAGGTGCTCGCGAGCGTCGCGCAGGAACGCCTGCGCCGATTCGGCCGTGCTGACCAGGCGCAGCGCCAGCAGCTGGTCGAGGTCAAGCAGATACAGGTCAGCCACACCCTGCACCACGCCGCTGTCGACCAGTACCTCGATGAACTTCTCGCCGAGGCCATCGACATCCATGGCGCGGCGCGAGACGAAATGGCGGATGGCCTCCTTGCGCTGCGCCGGACAGCTCAGCTCACCGGAGCAACGCCATACGGCTTCGCCTTCCTCGCGCACGATTTCCGAGCCGCATACCGGGCATTGCCGCGGCATCTGCCATTGCACCGTGCCGGCCGGGCGCTGGTCGGCCACCACGCTGACCACTTCGGGGATGACATCGCCAGCGCGGCGCACGATCACCGTGTCACCCACGCGCACGTCCAGTCGCGCGATCTGGTCGGCGTTGTGCAGGGTCGCGTTGGTGACCACCACACCCGCCACATGCACCGGCTGCAGGCGCGCCACCGGCGTGGCCGCGCCGGTGCGGCCGATCTGGATCTCGATCGCCTCCACCGTGGTCGACTGTTCCTGGGCCGGGAACTTGTGCGCCAGCGCCCAGCGCGGCGCACGCGCGACAAAGCCCATCTCGCGCTGGCCGGCCAGGTCGTCGAGCTTGTAGACCACGCCATCGATGTCGAAGGCCAGGCTGTCACGGCGCTCGCCGATGCGGCGGTAATAGTCGAGCAGGCCGTCCACGCCCTGCACCACTTCGACCAGGTCGCTGACCGGAAAACCCCACTGCCGCAGCTGCGCCAGAATCTGCGAATGCCGCCCCGGCAGCGCGCCGTCCTCGACCTGGCCGACGCCATAGGCATAGAAGCTCAGACGGCGCTGGCGGGTGATGCGCGGGTCCAGCTGGCGCAGCGAGCCGGCGGCGCCGTTGCGCGGATTGGCCAGCACCTTGCCGCCATGCAGGCGCGCGTGTTCGTTATAGGCCTCGAAATCGGCGCGCGACATGTAGACCTCACCGCGTACTTCGAGCACCTGGGGCCAGTCCTTGCCACGCAGGCGCAGCGGGATGGCATCGACGGTGCGCAGGTTGGCGCTGACATCCTCGCCGGTGGCGCCGTCACCGCGGGTGGCGCCCTGCACGAACTGGCCGCCCTCGTAGCGCAGGCTGATCGCCAGGCCGTCGAGCTTGGGTTCGGCGGAGAAGGCCGGCGCGCGGGTATCCAGGCGTTCGTTGATGCGACGCACGAATTCCTGCACTTCCTCGTCGCTGAAGGCATTGCCCAGCGACAGCATCGGCACGGCGTGGCGCACCTCGGCAAAGCCTGCGCCAGGGGCCGGGGCGTGGCCGACGCGGCGAGTGGGCGAGTCGGCGCTGGCCAGTTCCGGGTGCGCGGCCTCCAGGGCTTCGAGTTCACGCAGCAGCGCGTCGTACTCGGCGTCGGGAATCTGCGGCTCGTCGAGCACGTGGTAGCGATAGTTCGCGTCTTCGAGCTGGCGGCGCAGGTGTTCGGCGCGCTTGGCGGGGTCCGGGCGGGCGGTCATCGAGTCGAAGGGCGCTGATACGGAAACCCGAATTCTAGCGAGCGGCCGGCGAAGGTGGGATGAGACGAGCACTCTTGCCGGCGTCGGGATACGCCGCTAGCGTGCGCTGTCACCTCGCCTGGAATGCCGCCGTGCCCTCGACCCCGTCCCTGTCCGTGTCGCGCCGCTCCTTCCTGCAACTGGCCGGTACCGGCCTGGCCGCCTCCTCGCTCGGCGGCGCGCCAGCTGCGTTGGCCGCCGCGGTCGCCAACACCCCGGCCAGCGCGGTCGAGCGTGTGGAGCGGAAGGTCTTCCTCAATTTCAACGAGTGCCCGCTCGGCCCCTCACCGGCTGCGCTGCAAGCCATCGCGCGCGGCCTGCCGGGTACGGGGCGCTACCGTTTCGATCTGGCCGCGCAGTTGCGTGCGCTGCTGGCCGCGCAGCTGGGGGTGCCAGCCGAGCGCCTGGCCTTGTATCCGGGGTCCAGCGATCCGCTCAACCGCGCCGGTCATCTGTTCACTTCGGCGCAGTCGCCGCTGGTGGTGCCCGACCCGACGTTCGAGGCCATTGCGCAGGTGGCGGCCGCGCGCGGCGCAGCGGTGCACAAGGTGCCACTGGCGGAAGATTTCAGTCATGACGTGGAGGCAATGGCGGCCGCCGATACGCGCGCCGGGCTGATCTATGTGTGCAATCCGAACAACCCCACCGGCTCGGTCACGCCACGGGCGCGTATCGAGTGGCTGCTGGCGCACAAGCCGGCCGGCGCAGTGGTGCTGGTGGACGAGGCCTACATCCATTACAGCGAGCAGCCGTCGGTGGTGGACCTGGCAGCCACGCGCGACGACCTGATCGTGTTGCGCACGTTCTCCAAGTTGTACGGGATGGCGGGGCTGCGGCTGGGGGCGGCGGTGGCGTCGCCGACGTTGCTGGCGCGGCTGGGCGAAGTGGGCGACAACCCGCTATCGGTACCGGCGATGCTGGCGGCCGATGCCAGCCTGCGCGACAGCGCGCTGGTCCCGACCCGGCGCGCGGCGAACGCGAAGATCCGCGGGCAGACGATGGATTGGCTGCAGGCGCAGGGTTATCCGTGCCTGCCGAGCGAGTCGAACTGTTTCATGGTGGACGTGCGCGCCGATGGCGTTGCGTTTGCGCAGGCAATGGCGGCGCAGGGCGTGGTGGTGGGGCGAAGCTGGCCGATCTGGCCGCAGCGGGTACGGGTGACGGTGGGCACGGAAGCGGAGATGCAGCGCTTTCGGCAGGCGTTCAATGAGGCGGTCAAAGCGCCTGCCTGAGCGGACGCCTGATGGATGCACACACCTGATGGACACACTGTAGGAGCGGCTTCAGCCGCGAACGCGATCTGACCGATCCCGACTCCGCCCTGTCGGGGCTGAAGCCCCTCCCACAGTGCACTCACCAGACATCCTGAAGGCTGCTGGGGTCGCTGTGGGAGGGGCTTCAGCCCCGACGGGCGAAGAGGCGGGCGGCCAGATCGCAGTCGCGGCTGAAGCCACTCCTACAGCCGCTCCTACAGTGCATGCAGCACGTGCAGGTGGCGGGATTACCAGCGCGGGGCCTTCGTCAACGGCGGGGCCTGATGCTGTCGGTCATAGGCACGCAAATCATCGCGAATATGCGCGATGCGCTGCCGGCCCAGGGCATTGCGGCTGTCGTCCAGCACCACGCCTTCGAGCAGTTCGGCCATGCGCTGCACGGTGGGCAGCATCCGCTCCCAGGCGTCCAGGGCGGTAAGCGGTGCGGGCAGGGTCAGGAAGAAGGCGATGGCCGGGGTTTCCATGGTCCGGATGTTGGCCATGTCGAAACTGCCGGGCTTGAGGATGCTGGCCATGCTGAAGATCGGGCCGCGCTCGGGGTGACCCTCGACCAGGCGGTGGAACACGCCCATGTGGCCAAAGGTCAGGCCGGTCTTCTCGGCGGCCACCACGATGTCCTCGCCACGCAGCATCTGCCCGGCCTTGGCCGCGACGAACAGCGAGACGATCTTGTCGAAGTCCTGCGTCGGTCGCTTGCCCAGGTCGCTGTGAGCACCCTCGCCCGCATCCAGGCCCAGTTCCGGCTGCGAGACCGCATCGCCGCTGAAATCGCCGGAGGCGGCCAGCGCGTCGTCGCCGATGACCGGCTCGCGGCGTTCGCGCCCGGTCGCCGGGGTGGGTTCGCTTTCGACGCGGCGGCCCTGCGGCGCCTTCTTCGGGCGGCCGAAGAAGAAGATCGCAACAACCAGCAGCACGCCGGCGATGAAGATGCCAAGTCGCATCATGGCCATGTCGGACATCAGCAGGCTCTCCGGCAATGGGACAGAAAGGGAATTCGCATAAGCCTGTCAGCTAAGCGGCAAAATTGAAACCCTGAGCGGTCATGGGTCTTGCGCCAGTGCCCGCTTGCACGGGCGCCATGCTGCATCGCAACCGCCGGATCAGGCGGCGCCGGCCAGGCGCGCGGCCTCTTCCAGGTCCACGCTGACCAGGCGGCTGACGCCCGGCTCGCGCATGGTCACGCCGGACAGCTGGTGCGCTGCCTCCATCGTCGCCTTGTTATGGCTGACGAACAGGAACTGCACCTTCTCGCTCATCTCCTTGACCATCGCAGCCAGGCGGCCAACGTTGGCCTCGTCCAGCGGCGCGTCCACCTCGTCGAGCAGGCAGAACGGTGCCGGATTGAGCTGGAAGATCGCAAACACCAGGGCCACGGCGGTCATCGCCTTTTCGCCGCCGGACAGCAGCGAGATGCTCGACACGCGCTTGCCCGGGGGCCGGGCCATGATCGCCACGCCGGTGTCGAGCAGGTCTTCGCCAGTCAGTTCCAGGTAGGCATGGCCGCCGCCGAACAGGCGCGGATACAGCGCCTGCACGCCAGCGTTGACGCGGTCGAAGGTGTCCTTGAAGCGGCCGCGGGTCTCGCGGTCGATCTTGCGGATCGCGTCTTCGAGGGTCTCCAGCGCCGTGGTCAGGTCCACGTTCTGCGCTTCGAGGTATTCGGCGCGCTGCGCGGCCTCGCCGTATTCGTGAATGGCGGCCAGGTTCACCGGCTCCAGGCGGCGCATGCGCCCGTCGATCTGCGTCACCGCCTGTTCCCAGTCGGAGGCGCGCGCATCCTCGGGCAAGGCGTTGATCACGTCTTCGAGCACGAAGCCGGCCTTGATCACCGCGCTCGACAGCTGCTCAGCGCTGAGCACCAGGGCCTGCTGGTCGAGCTTGCGCTGGGAAATGCGCTCGCGCTGGGCCAGGGCCTGTTCGTCGCGCTGCTGGCGGGTCTGCTCGAAGCTGCGCAGCTCGTGGTCGATGCCGTCGAGCTGGGCGCGGGCGTCGGCGAGCACGCGCTCGGTGCGCACGCGCTCGCTGAGCGCGGCCTGGTGTTCCTGTTCCAGCGTCTGCACCGGCGTGTCGCCTTCGCTGAGCTGGGCCAGCAGGTCTTCCAGGCGCGTGTCGAGCTGGCCGCGCTGGTTGTCCATGCGCTCCAGGGTCTGGCTCAGCGAGGTGATCTGGGTGCGCTGCGATTCCAGGGTCAGGGCCAGGGCGTGCGAGGCGTCGCGCACGCTGCGCGCGGCATCGCGGGCCAGGTCACGCGCTTCGGTGAGCTGGCGGCGCTCGGTTTCCAGGGCCTGGCGGGTGCTTTCCAGGTCGCCCATGCGGCCAACCGCATCTTCCAGCTTGGCGCGCGCCTCGCGCGCCTGCTCACGGCTGTTGTCCAGGGTTTCGATCAGCTGCGCCAGTTCGGTCTCGATGCGCTCGATGCGCAACCGCGCGGCCTCGACCTTGCCCTGCTGGCTCTGCAACTGGCCGGCCAGTTCGGAGACGCTGCGGTGTGCCATGTACAGCTGGCGCTGCGCGTCTTCGCGCTGCTGCTCGGCGGCCAGCAGCTGGTCGCGGAAGCTGGCAAGCCGGTGTTCGAGTTCGGCTTCGCGTTCGCTCAGCGTCTCGATCTGCGTGCGCAGTTCCTGAATCTGGCGTTCGCGCAGCAGCGCACCCTGCTTGGCCGCGCCCGAGCGCGACACGCGCACCCAGCCCGCGCCCAGACGCTCGCCATTGCGGGTGATGACCGAGTCCTGCTCGCCCAGCTGGGCTTGCAGCGCGCGCGCCGCGGCCAGGTCTTCGGCGCCGTGCAGGCGCGCGAGCAGGCGACGGATCGCCAGCGGGCCGCGCACCTTGGCGGCCAGCGAAGTCGGCGCGAAGTCGCCCTCGCCCGCTTCCTCGGCAACCAGCGCAATGCGCCCGTCGCCGAGTTCACCCAAGGCATCGACCAGTGCGCCCGGATCATCGACCAGCACGCCTTCGATCAGCTGCCCCAGCGCATTTTCGACGGCGGTTTCCCAGCCGTCCTCGACACTGATGCGTTCGCCGACGCGCGCGGCCGAATCCAGCCCGCGCGCCTTGAGCCAGGCCACCGCGGCGCCCTGCTCCTGGCCGAGCGCGGCCTGCTGCAGGGTTTCCAGCGAAGACAGGCGGCCACGCGAGGCCTGTGCCAGCTTGCGCACCTCGGCCAGCTCGGCCTGGCTGCCACGTTGCTGCTCCTGCAGGGCGGCAACGGCCTGCTTGCGCGCCTCGACCTGCTCGTTGAGCCCGTCCAGCGCGGCCTTCTGCGTTTCGTGCTGCAGTTGCAGCTGTTCAAAGGCTTCGGCCAGCGCGTCCAGGTCCAGGCCGGCGCGCTCGGCGGCCAGCGCTTCGCGGCGGCGATCGGCTTCCAGCGCCTGGCGGTCGAGGTAGTCCACGCGGGTGCGCTCTACTTCGCCCGCGCGCGAGGCCTCGCCGGTGTCGCGGCTATGGTGTTCCCAGCGCTGCTGCCAGTCGGCCAGGCGCGCTTCGGCTTCGCGCAGCGCTTCCTGCTTGAATTCGTTTTCCTCGCGCAGCTGCTCCAGCTGCGGCTCGGCGGCGGCCACGGCTTCGCGCAGCACGGCCAGCCTGGCGGCGTCGCCGGTGATGTGCTGGGTCAGTTCCTGCAGCTGGCTCTGCGCCTCGTCGCGGGCCTTGTACAGGCGCTGCGAGAGTTCGCGCTGGTGGTGGATCTGCTGTTCGATGCGGGCCAGCGAACTGCCCACCTGGTAAACCTCGGCCTGCGCCTTGGCCAGCGCCTCGGCGGCCTCTTCGCGGCGCATGCGCCCGGTTTCGATCCGAGCCTCGGCTTCGCGCTGTTCGGAAATCAGCTGCTGCAGGCGGGTCTCCTCGCGGCCCAGCGCTTCGCGCAGGCCCTGCAGCCGGCCGTCCAGGCCGCGGTATTCCAGTGCCTTCCACTCCGCGTCCTTGACCCGGCGCTCTTCCTGCAGCGCCTGGTACTGCTCGGCCTGCTTGGCCTGGCGTTGCAGGTGCGACAGCTGCTTGGTGATTTCCTCGCGCAGGTCGTTGAGGCGGTCCAGGTTCTCGCGGGTGTGGCGGATGCGGGTTTCGGTTTCCTTGCGCCGCTCCTTGTACTTGGAGATGCCGGCGGCCTCTTCCAGGTACACGCGCAGATCTTCCGGGCGCGCCTCGATGATCTGGCTGATCATGCCCTGCTCGATGATCGAGTAGCTGCGCGGGCCCAGGCCCGTGCCCAGGAACAGGTCGGTGATGTCGCGCCGGCGGCACTTGGTGCCGTTGAGGTAGTAGGCGCTGGAGCCGTCGCGGCTGACCGTGCGCTTGACCGAAATCTCGTTGAAGGCCGCGTACTCGCCGCTGATGGCGTGGTCGGCGTTGTCGAAGATCAGCTCGACCGTGGCCTGTGCCACCGGCTTGCGCGCGGCCGAGCCGGAGAAGATCACGTCGGTGAGCGAGTCGCCGCGCAGGCGGCTGGCCGAGCTTTCGCCCATGACCCAGCGCACCGCGTCGATGATGTTGGACTTGCCGCAGCCGTTGGGACCGACGACGCCGGTCATGTTGGTCGGCAGGTGCAGCGTGGTCGGGTCTACGAAGGACTTGAAACCGGACAGCTTGATGGTGGAAAGGCGCATGTGGCGTCGGGTTCCGGGCGCGGCCCGGGGGCGCGCCAGCAGGTGTGCAGGGATTGCGCGCCCAAGCCCTTGATACGGCGGGAAAACCGCCAGGCCGGCGCAGCCATGGCCCGTGAGTATAGCGGGGGCATCGGCGTGCGCGGGAGGCGCAGCGGCCACGCCGCAAAAGAAAACGGGCGCCCTGCGGCGCCCGTTGTCCAGCCGATGCCCGGGGGCATCCGGCGGTGGCCTGGATCAGGCCGGGTCGGCTTCGATGACGACCTTGACCGGCACTTCGACGTCGGCGTGCAGGTGCACGATGACTTCGTATTCGCCGATGTTGCGGAACGAACCTTCGCCCAGCACCACTTCGCTCTTCTCCAGCGGCAGGCCGGCGGCGGTGAAGGCCTCGGCGATGTCGCGCGGGCCGACCGAGCCGTACAGCTTGCCTTCGGTGGAGGCGTGGGCCGACACGGTCACGCTGGCGCCTTCAAACTTGGCGGCACGCGACTGGGCTTCGTCCAGCTGGCTCTTGGCCTTGGCTTCGTACTCGGCGCGCTTGGCTTCAAACGCGGCCAGGTTGGCCTCGGTCGCCGGCACGGCCTTGCCCTGCGGGACCAGGAAGTTGCGGCCGTAGCCCGGCTTGACGGTGACCTTGTCACCGAGGCCGCCGAGGTTGGTCACTTTCTGCAGCAGAATCAGTTCCATCGTATTGCTCCGTTATTCGTTAGCGAGGGCATGGCGCCCCCGCAACGGTGGCTGTCCGAATAGGACGGGTTTGTGGCGTTTCCGTTGAATCCCCGCACATGGATGTGCGGGCTCTTCCGAGGGACTCGGATCAAACGTCGTGATTGTCGGTGTACGGGATCAGGGCCAGGAAACGGGCGCGCTTGACGGCCGTGGCCAGCTGGCGCTGGTACTTCGACTTGGTGCCGGTGACGCGGCTCGGAACGATCTTGCCGTTCTCGGTCAGGTACTGGCGCAGGGTGTTGAGATCCTTGTAGTCGATCTCCTTGACACCCTCGGCGGTGAACTTGCAGAACTTGCGGCGGCGGAAGAACTTGGACATGTGAGCGCTCCTTAAGCGGCTTCGGCGTTGTCGCCGTCGTTGTCGGTGGCGGCGTTGCTGCTGTCGCCCTCTTCGTCGTCACGGCGACGACGCTCGCCACGCTCGGGCTTGTCGCCCTTCTCGTCCTTGCTCTTCATGATCAGCGACTGCTCGGTATCCGGGCCGTCGCGCTTGATGACCAGGTTGCGCAGCACCGCATCGTTGAAGCGGAAGCTTTCGACCAGCTCGTTCAGCACGGCCTGGTCGGCCTCGATGTTGAGCAGCACGTAGTGGGCCTTCACCAGGTTCTGGATCGGGTAGGCCAGCTGACGGCGGCCCCAGTCTTCCAGACGGTGAATCTTGCCGTTGCCATTCTCGACGAGCGACTTGTAGCGCTCGATCATGGCCGGAACCTGTTCGCTCTGGTCCGGGTGGACCAGGAACACGACTTCGTAATGACGACTCATGTTTTTATCTGCCTTTCGGATGTGGCCCTGACGGGCCGGACAGCCCCCCGGCGGACGCCAGTGGGGCAAGGGTTCCTGCCCGGAGCCGGACAGGAAGCGGGAAAGTATGGCAGCTCAAGGGGTTAGCTGCAATGGGCGGCGCTAGGGCGCCACGTGGCCGCCCTGCACCTCTTGTAGGAGCGGCTTCAGCCGCGACCGGGAATTGCCGGTCTGCGGGATTCTGTGGCCTGGCGGGCACGGTCGCGGCTGAAGCCGCTCCTACAGCCGCCCTGCAGACCAGCGGGAAGCAGGCTTAGGCCTTGTCAGCCTCGGTGGTGAAGCTCTCCCCACAGCCGCACTCAGCTGTCGCATTGGGGTTGGAGAAAGTGAACGTCTCGCTCAGCCCATGCTTGCCGAAGTCGATCTGCGTGCCATCCACCAGCGGCAGGCTGTCGCCATCGACATAGATGCGCACGCCGGCTTGCTCGAACACCACATCGTCCTCGCGCTGCTCGCGCGCCAGCTCGGTCACATGGCCCCAGCCCGAACAGCCGGTGCGGGTGACGCCAAAGCGCAGGCCGAGCGCGCCGGGGATCTGCTGCACGAAACGCTGCACGCGCTCCAGCGCGACGGGGGTAAGGCTGACTGCCATGGGACGGACTCCAGACGAACGGTGGAATTATAGGCGCCGCGGCCGCGCTGGCGGGCACCGCCGCTGCGACACTGCATCTTGGCCCTGCCCCATCCAGATGGGGTTCGCTGGCCCGCCATGCAAGCGCCCGGCGGCCGCGCCCTCGCCTCGCAAGTCGCGCGCCCCGCATTTACACTTCCCAGTTCATTGGACAGGTCGCTGCGGCGAGGACGAAGCATCATGACGGTGGTCAGCGTTGAACATGCGCTTGCCGGGAAAATCCCGGAAGGCGGCGAGGCGACGGTACGGGGCTGGGTGCGCACGGTGCGCGGGTCCGCCAACCTGGCCTTCGTCAACGTCACTGACGGCTCGTGCTTTGCCCCGATCCAGGTCGTGGCCACCGATGCGCTGGCCAACTTCGAGGACGTCAAGCGCCTGACGCCGGGCTGCTCGCTGATCGCCACCGGCACGCTGGTCAAGTCGCAGGGCAAGGGCCAGGCGTTCGAGATCCAGGCCAGCGCGGTGGAGATCGTCGGCTGGGTCGAGGATCCGCTGACCTACCCGATCCAGCCCAAGCCGATGACCCCGGAGTTCCTGCGCGAAGTGGCGCACCTGCGCCCGCGCACCAACCTGTTCGGCGCGGTCACCCGCATCCGCAACTGCCTGGCCCAGGCGGTGCACCGCTACTTCCACGAGAACGGCTTCAACTGGATCAGCACGCCGATCATCACCACCTCCGACGCCGAAGGCGCCGGGCAGATGTTCCGCGTCTCCACCCTGGACACCGCCAACCTGCCGCGCAACGCCGCCGGCGAAGTGGACTTCAGCCGCGACTTCTTCGGCAAGGAAACCTTCCTCACCGTGTCCGGCCAGCTCAACGTGGAGGCCTACTGCCTGGCGCTGAGCAAGGTCTACACCTTCGGCCCGACCTTCCGCGCCGAGAATTCCAACACCACGCGCCACCTGGCCGAGTTCTGGATGATCGAGCCGGAGATCGCCTTCGCCGACCTGGCCGAGGACGCGCGCCTGGCCGAGGACTTCCTCAAGTATCTGTTCCGCGCGGTGCTGGCCGAGCGCGCCGATGACATGGCCTTCATTGCCGAGCGCGTGGACAAGAACGCGATCAGCAAGCTCGAAGCCTTCGTCAACGCGCCGTTCGAGCGCATCGAGTACACCGACGCGATTCGCCTGCTGCAGGGCTCGGGCAAGAAGTTCGACTTCCCGGTCGAATGGGGCCTGGACCTGCAGACCGAGCACGAGCGCTGGCTGACCGAGGAACACGTCGGTCGCCCGGTGGTGGTGACCAACTACCCCGAGCACATCAAGGCCTTCTACATGCGCCTGAACGACGATGGCAAGACCGTCGCGGCGATGGACGTGCTGGCTCCGGGCATCGGCGAGATCATCGGCGGCAGCCAGCGCGAGGAGCGCTTGGACGTGCTCGACGCGCGCATGGCGCAGTTCGGCCTGGATGCCAGCCACTACGGCTGGTACCGCGACTTCCGCCGCTACGGCACCGTGCCGCACGCCGGCTTCGGCCTGGGCTTCGAGCGCCTGGTGGTCTATGTGTGCGGGCTGGGCAACATCCGCGACGCGATCCCCTACCCGCGCGCGCCCGGCAGCGCGGAGTTCTGATGAGAGGCCTGCGCGGATGACCCTGTTCTTTGCCCTGTGCTTTGTCGGTGTCGCCGTCGCGGGCTTCTGCGCCTTCGTCATCTTCTGGCCGCTGACCCTGGTACACCTGCGCGATCGCCACGCTGCCCTGGCCGAAGCCCTGGGCCCGGGCGCGTTCCTCAAGCCGGCCGCGCTGCACTGGCTGCTTGGCCGCCACTATCGGCAAACCGGCGACCGCGCACTGTCCGGACTGGCGACGCCGGCATGGCTGTCTCTGCTGACCCTGATCGCCGGATTGGGCATGGCCGCCCTGCTCGGCCTGCTTTCCACGGTGATCTCATGAACGACGATTCGATCGAATACGAACAATGGTGGCTGGCGAGCCTGGGCCGGCTGCTGGTCTGGGCGCGGCTGCGGATCAAGTCCGCCGGTACCGCCGAGGTGCTGGACAGCGATGGCAACACGCTGAGCTACGACAGCGAAGACAGTGCGCGTGCCGCGCTGTTCGATGCCGAGTTCGTGGCCTTCGACGGCCTGGACGAGGACGACGCGCTGGCCCGTGGCTTTTCGCTGACCGAGGTGCAGCCGCCGCAGGGCAGCGACGACGAACTGCCGGCACGCATGACCCAGCAGCTCGGCGCACGGGCCTGATGTACACCCCGCGGGCCTTTGTCGAAACCGACCTGGCCGCGCTGGACGGGCTGATCGCCCACGATCCCTTCGTCACCGTGATCACCGCGCCCTCCGGCACGCCGGAGGTGAGCCACCTGCCGGTCCTGTACCGGCGCGACGGCGACCAGGTATTGCTCGAAGGGCATTGGGCGCGCCCCAACCCGCAGGTGGCCGGTGGCCCCGCGCTGATCGTGGTGCACGGCCCGCACGCCTATGTGTCGCCGAGCTGGTACCCGGACAAGGTGCAGGCCGCGCGCGTGCCGACCTGGAACTACGCGGTGGCACACCTGCATGGCCAACTGACGCCATTCAACGAAGAAACTGCGCTGGCCGACCTGGTCGACCGCCTGAGCCAGCGCTTTGAAGCCACGGCCGGCGGCGACTGGCGTTTTGACCTCGACAACCCTCGCGAACGTTCGCAGCTGCGCGGAATCGTCGGCTTCCGCTTCGTTGTCGAGCGCATCGAAATGAAATTCAAACTGAGCCAGAACCACCCGCCGGCCAACGTGGCTGCCGTCATCGCGGCGCTTGCACACCAGGGCAACGAAGATGCGCGCGCCACCGCGGCGCTGATGCAACGTACGGCAGCGGCTGTGCCAGGGGATCGGAGATAATGGACAACATGAACTCGCTTACCGAATTGCTCGAAAAGAATCGCGCCTGGTCCGACCGCGTGAACCAGGAAGACCCGCAGTTCTTCGCCCGCCTCTCCAAGCAGCAGAACCCGCAGTATCTGTGGATCGGCTGCTCGGACTCGCGGGTACCGGCCAACCAGATCATCGACATGGCGCCGGGCGAGGTGTTCGTCCACCGCAATGTCGCCAACGTCGTGGTGCACACTGACCTCAACTGCCTGTCCACGATCCAGTTCGCGGTGGACGTGCTGAAGGTGCGGCACATCCTGGTGGTAGGCCATTACGGCTGCGGCGGCGTGCTGGCCAGCCTGACCCAGGCGCGCATGGGCCTGGTCGACAACTGGATCCGCCATGTCACCGACGTGGCCGACAAGCACGCCCCCTGCCTGCACGAGGCCGGCACGCTGCCGCTGCAGCACGCGCGCCTGTGCGAGCTCAACGTGCTGGAGCAGGTGGTGCACGTGGTGCGGACGACCGTGGTGCAGGACGCCTGGAGCCGCGGCCAGGAACTGACCGTGCATGGCTGGGTCTACAGCCTGCGCGATGGCCTGGTGCACGACCTGGGCATGGACGTGAGCGCGAACGAGCATGTCGATGCGCGTTATGCGCAGGCGTTGGCGAAGATCCAGGCCGACCACCAGGAACGCTGACGCCGATGCTGACCGCGCCGCTCAACCTGCAGGCCTGGATCGAGGAACACCGCGACCTGCTCAAGCCGCCGGTCGGCAACAAGTGCATCTACGACGGCGACTTCATCGTGATGGTCGTGGGCGGGCCGAACGTGCGCACCGACTTCCATTACGACGAAGGCCCGGAGTGGTTCTATCAGCTCGAAGGCGAGATGGTGCTGAAGGTGCAGGATGGCGGTGCGGTGCGCGACATTCCGATCCGCGCCGGCGAGATGTTCCTGCTGCCGCCGAAGGTGCCGCATTCGCCGCGGCGCATGGCCGGGTCTATTGGACTGGTGGTGGAGCGGCGGCGCCTGCCGGGCGAGCGCGACGGGTTGATGTGGTATTGCCCGGCCTGCAATCACCTGTTGTACGAAGAGTATTTCGCGCTGGGAGATATCGAGCAGGATTTGCCAGTGGTTTTCGACCGGTTCTATGGCTCGCTTGAGCGGCGGACCTGCGCGGTGTGCGGAGTGGTGCACCCGGTACCCGAGCCAGCTGCCAACAGGTAATCGGAAGCGGCCTGACGGCCGCTTTTTTTTGGGAAGGCGGCCGGACTCACTGTAGGAGCGGCTTCAGCCGCGACAAACGAAGCCACAAGCCATCAGCTAGCGATACGCCTGAAGACCAAGGCTCTTCCCCTCACCCCAAAAGGCGCGCACCCACCGAAGTGGGAACCCCAAGGCGCCCTGCACCGATCCGGCGGGGGTAGGCGTCAGTGGGCCATGGATGGCCCACGTTCGTTGACTGAGTACAGGACGTACGCCGGAACCGAGACGCCTACCCCCGCCGGGTCGGGGCCCGCACCGCAAGCCAGCCCAACCATCCGCCGCACACCCCCGCACCGCACCGCAACCCAGCGCACCACCCGCACCGCCAACTACAATGCCCACACACCCGCACCGCGCCCCACCCCATGTCCGACACCCTCTCGCGCCTGCACGCCATCGCCCTGGACGCCGCCGATCCGTTGCGCGGCCTGCGCGCTGAGTTCCTCTTCCCCCAGCACCAAGGGCGCGACCAGACCTACTTCGTCGGCAACTCCCTCGGCCTGCAACCGCGCGGTGCGCAGGCCATGGTCCAGCAGGTGCTCGACCAATGGTCGCAACTGGCAGTGGAAGGCCACTTCACCGGCCCCGAGCAGTGGCTGACCTACCACGAACTCGTGCGCGAGCCGCTGGCGCGACTGGTCGGCGCCGAGCCCGGCGAAGTTGTCGCCATGAACACGCTGAGCGTCAACCTGCACCTGATGATGGTCAGCTTCTACCGGCCCACCCGCGAGCGCCCGGCCATCCTCATCGAAGCCGGCGCCTTCCCCACCGACCGCCATGCCGTCGAATCGCAGATCCGCTTCCACGGCTTCGACCCCGCCACCGACCTGATCGAAGTGCAGCCCGATGCCGAAGACGGCACCGTGTCGATGGCCGCCATCGAACGTGCCATTGCCACCCACGGCCCGCGCCTGGCCCTGGTGCTGTGGCCCGGCATCCAGTACCGCACCGGCCAGGCCTTCGACCTCGGCCACATCGTGCAGCTGGCGCGCGCACAGGGCGCCAACGTCGGTTTCGACCTGGCTCATGCCGTCGGCAACCTGCCGCTGTCGCTGCACGAGGACGGCGCCGATTTCGCCGTGTGGTGCCACTACAAGTACTTCAACGCGGGGCCGGGTGCAGTCGGCGGCTGCTTCGTCCACGAGCGCCACGCTCGCGCCACAGTGCCGCGCTTTGCCGGCTGGTGGGGCCACGACCGCGAGAGCCGCTTCCGCATGGCCCCGGAATTCGTGCCCACCCCGGGCGCCGAAGGCTGGCAGCTGAGCAACCCGCCGGTGCTCGCGCTGGCCCCGCTGCGGGCTTCGCTGGCGCTGTTTGAACGCGCCGGCATGCCCGCGCTGCGGCAGAAATCCGAACAGCTCACCGGCATGCTCGAAGCGCTGATCCACGCGCGCGTGCCGCAGGTGCTGCAGGTGCTCACCCCGGCCGATCCGCGCCAGCGCGGCTGCCAGCTTTCGCTGCGCGTGGCCGGTGGCCGTGCGCAGGGGCGCGCCTTGTTTGAATACCTGCAATCGGTCGGCGTGCTCGGCGACTGGCGCGAGCCGGACGTGATCCGCATCGCGCCGACGCCGCTGTACAACCGCTTTGCGGACCTGCACCACTTCGTCGAGGAAGTGGAACACTGGGCCGGGCACTGAGCCCGTCCCGCCCTCCCCCGCGGACATCGCATTGAATTCTTCGTCTTCGCGTTCCCTGACCCTGATCGGCGCCGGCCTGGCCGGCAGCCTGCTCGCCATCCTGCTGTCGCGCCGCGGCTGGCGCATCACCGTGTACGAGCGCCGCGGCGATCCGCGCATCAAGGGCTATGAGTCCGGGCGCTCGATCAACCTGGCCCTGGCCGAACGCGGCCGCCACGCCCTGCGCGCGGCCGATGCCGAAGACGCGGTGATGGCCAACGCGGTGATGATGCGCGGGCGCATGGTGCACCCACTCGGCGCACCGCCGCAGCTGCAACGCTATGGGCGCGACGACAGCGAGGTGATCTGGTCGATCCATCGCGCCGCGCTCAACGTCACCCTGCTGGAACTGGCCGAACAGGCCGGCGCCACCGTGCATTTCCACCGCCGCCTGCACACGGTGGACTTCGAGGCCGGCTACGCGCGTTTCATCGACGACCGCGATGACCAGCCGCACGACATCCATTTCGACAGCCTGGTCGGCACCGACGGCGCGGGCTCGGCCCTGCGCGCGGCGATGAACCGCAAGACGCCGCTGGGCGAGCGCATCGAATTCCTCGATCACTCCTACAAGGAACTGGAAATTCCGCCAGCGGTCGGCGGCGGCTTCCGCATCGAAGGTCACGCGCTGCACATCTGGCCGCGCGGTCGCTACATGTGCATTGCCCTGCCCAATGCCGAAGGCACGTTTACCGTCACCCTGTTCCTGCCCAATGAAGGCCGGCCCAGTTTCGCCACGGTCAACAGCGGCGCCGAGGCGAAGGCCCTGTTCGCGCAGGACTTCCCCGATGCGCTGCCGTTGATCCCGCGCCTGTGCGCGGACTGGGAGGCGCACCCGCCCGGGCTGCTTGGCACACTGCACCTGGAACGCTGGCACCTGGACGGCCGCGCCGTGCTGGTGGGCGATGCCGCGCACGCAATGGTGCCGTTTCACGGCCAGGGCATGAACTGCGCCTTTGAAGACTGCGTGGCCCTGGCCGAAGCCCTGGACGCGCACGACGACCTGGCCTGCGCCTACGCCCTGTTCCAGACCCGCCGCCACGCCAACGCCGTGGCGATCCAGCAGATGGCGCTGGAGAACTACCTGGAAATGCGCGACCGCGTGGACGATCCGGACTTCCTGCTGCAACGTGAGCTCGAACAGGCGCTGCAGGCGCGCTGGCCGACCGTGTTCGTGCCGCACTACACCATGGTCACCTTCCTGCGCACGCCCTACGCGGTCGCACTGGCGCGCAGCGAGATCCAGCGCGAGATCCTGGTGGCGGCCACGCGCGGGCGCAGCAGCCTGGACGGCCTGGACTGGGCGGCGCTGGAACGCACGGTGCATGAGCGGCTGACGCCGCTGCCAGGAGCGCACTGATGGCGGAAAGCTTTCTGTTCTACGACCTGGAAACCTATGGCCAGGACCCGCGGCGCACGCGCATCGCCCAGTTTGCCGCGGTGCGCACCGATGCCGAGCTCAACGTCATCGACGAGCCGGTCAGCTTCTTCGTGCGCCCGGCCGACGACCTGCTGCCATCGCCCTACGCCACCCTGGTCACCGGCATCACCCCGCAACTGGCGCAGCGTGAAGGCGTGAACGAAGCCGAGGCGTTTTCGCGGATCGTCGAACAAATGGGCCGGCCGCAGACCTGCACGCTGGGCTACAACTCGCTGCGCTTCGATGACGAGTTCGTCCGCCACGGCCTGTTCCGCAACTTCCACGACCCATATGAGCGCGAGTGGCGCAGCGGCAATTCGCGCTGGGACCTGCTGGACATGCTGCGCCTGCTGCACGCCTTGCGCCCGGACGGCATCACCTGGCCGCAGCGCGAGGATGGCGCCACCTCGTTCAAGCTCGAACAGCTGGCCGCTGCCAACCATGTGCGCGAAGGCGACGCGCACGAGGCGCTGTCCGACGTGTTTGCCACCATCGGCATGGCGCGCCTGTTCCGCCACCACCAGCCGCGGCTGTGGGACTACGCGCTGAAGCTGCGCGACAAGCGCTTTGCCGCCGGCCTGCTGGACGTGGTGGCGATGCAGCCGGTGCTGCACGTGTCGCAGCGCTACCCTGCCGCGCGCCTGTGCGCCGCGCCGGTGTTGCCGTTGACGCGGCACCCGCGAGTGGACAGCCGGGTCATCGTGTTCGATCTGGAGGGCGACATCGAGCCGCTGCTGCGGCTGTCACCCGAGGACATCGCCGATCGCCTGTACACGCCCGCCAGCGCGCTGCCCGAAGGCGAACAGCGCATCGGCCTGAAGGAAGTGCATCTGAACAAGTCGCCGGCGCTGGTGGCCTGGGCGCATCTGCGCCCGGCGGACCTGCAGCGCCTGGCCATCGACGAGCAGCGCGTGGCGGCCAACGCGGCGCGGCTGCGCGAACAGGGCCCGCAGCTGGCGGAGAAGGTGCGCCGCGTCTATGCCAGCGAGCGCGCCGGCGCGCCGGCCGACGTGGACGCCTCGCTGTACGACGGCTTCCTCGGCGATGCCGATCGCCGCCTGTTCCCCGCGGTGCGCGCCAGCACGCCCGAGGCATTGGCGACACTGGAGGACCGTTTCGTTGACCCGCGCCTGCCCGAGCTGCTGTTCCGCTATCGCGCGCGCAACTGGCCGCAGTCGCTTGGCTTGCAGGAGCAGTTGCGCTGGGACCAGTACCGGCGGCGGCGCCTGGTCGAGGACAATGGCTTGTCGGAAGTGACCTTCGACCAGTTCTGGGCGCAGATCGCCGAGCTGCGCCTGGCCAACGCCGATGACCCCGGCCGCCAGGCCCTGCTCGACCAGCTCGCCGGCTGGGGCGCCGACCTGCAGAGGACCCTATGAGCTATTTCACCGCCAGCAGTTTCAAGTTCCTGCGCGGGCTGGCGCGCCACAACGACAAGGCCTGGTTCCAGGAACATCGCGCCGACTACGAGGCGCATGTGCGCCAGCCGTTCCTGCGCCTGATCACCGACCTGCAACCGGCCCTGGCCGAGGTCAGCGAACACTACCGTGCCGACCCGCGCGGTGTCGGCGGTTCGCTGTTCCGCATCCATCGCGATGCGCGGTTTTCCAACGACAAGTCACCGTACAAGACCTGGCAGGGCGCGCGCTTCTTCCACGAACGGCGCAAGCAGGTGCCGGCGCCTTCGTTCTATGTGCATCTGCAACCGGGCGAGAGCTTCGTCGGTGCCGGCCTGTGGCATCCCGAGCCCGATACGCAGCGCAAGGTGCGGCAGTTCATCTTCGACAATCCCGGTACCTGGAAGGTCGCGGCGCACGATGCCAGGCTGCGCCGCCGCTTCGAGATGGAACAGAGCGAGAAGCTGGTGCGCACGCCGCGCGGCTTCCCGGCCGAGTTCGAGTTCCTCGACGACCTCAAGCACCGCAACTGGGTACTGTGGCGGCAGCTGGACGATGCCACGATGACCGGCCCGCGCCTGCGCCAGATCATCGCGGCCGATTTCGCGACCCTGGGGCCGTTTGTCGATTACCTGTGCGCGGCGCTGGACCTAGAGTTCTGAGGCGCAAGCGCGGATGCCGTCACCACTGATCGGGAGGCCTGGATGAAAAAGCTCTGGTGGATCATTCCCCTGCTGGTGCTGCTTGCTCTGGGCGGCTACGTGGCAGCGGGTCCGTATCTGGCGATCCGCGGCATCAGCGAGGCGATCGAACGCCAGGATGCGGCGGCCCTGGAGCGGCATGTCGACTTTCCGCGCCTGCGCGCCAACCTCAAGGCGCAGCTGGATGACTATGTGGTGCGGCGCGCTGGCGTGGAGATGCAGTCCAGTCTGCTTGGCGGCATCGCGCTGCAGGTGGCTGGCGGCCTGACTGGCGCGGGCGTCGATACCTTGGTGACGCCGCTGGGGATTGGTGCACTGCTGCAGGGACATCAGCTATGGAAGCGTGCCAGCGGCCAGACGGTTGATGGTGATACCTGGTCGGCGCCGATGCCGGCGCAACCGCTCAAGCAGGCGCGGGGGCATTTCGAGTCGACCTCGCGGTTCACCGCCACTGTGGATACCGCGGCCGGTGAGCCGGTGGTGTTTGTGCTCGACCGGCAGGGTCTGCGCTGGCGCCTGACCGATATCCGTCTGCCGTTGCAGGTGCCGGCGGCGCGCTGAACACAAGATCGGCCGGGGGGGTGGACCCGTTGTAGGAGGGGCTTCAGCCCCGACGAGCGGAGTCACGATCCAGCCACGCCTCGGCCAGGCGCTCAAATGAAGCACGCAACTGCCAACGCGCCGGCCATGGCAGCGCACGCAGCGCGCGCGCCCGCGGCATCGGCGCCGGCTCCCCGTTCCAGGCAAAGGCAACCTGGTTGCTCATGTCCGGCTCGGGCAGCAACAGGTGGCGTCGACCGAACACGGCCCGCAGGCGCCCCTGCTGCGCACGCAGATCAGTGTCATAGAGGTTGGCAGCCATCACCCCGTCAGCACTGAGCGCCTCCCGACACAACCGATAGAACCCCTCGTTGTCCAGGTGCGCCGGGATGCCCCCGGCGTCGTAGGCATCCACCAGCAGCACGTCGAATGCACCGCGGCGCTGGCGCAGCCAATCGGCCCCGTCGCCATGGGCGATGGCCAGGCGCGCATCATCCGGCGGGATACGGAAAACATCACGTAGCGCCAGCACACCGGCATCGCTCTCCACCACTTCGATGCGCGCGCCGCGCAGATGGCGATGGCAGAACTTCGCCTGCGCACCACCCCCGAGCCCGACGATGCCGATGCGCCGCGGCGCCGGCCGCAGCCACAACGCGGCAAGCATGCTGCGGGTATACCCCACGCAGAGCACGTTGGGTGCCAGGCGCAGCATGCGGGTCTGGGTCACGGCGCCGTTGAAGCGCAGTTCCAGGTACAGCCAGGTGCGACGCACATAGGCGCCGGCGTCAGCCCCAGGGCGCGCCGGTGCGGGACTCACTGCGGGCGCGGATCGTTGGCCACGCCATGCGGCACATGGCCGGCGGCCACATGCTGATGCTGGCGGGCGCTGTCGATGTTGTGCTGCGAATCGTCGAAGAAGATGTCGGCACCAAACGCCGCCAGGAACGGCCCCTTGTGGCGTCCGCCAAGGAACAGCGCCTCGTCCAGGCGCACGCCCCATTCGCGCAGCGTGCGGATCACCCGCTCGTGCGCCGGCGCCGAGCGCGCGGTCACCAGCGCGGTGCGGATTGGCGAGGCCTCACCGGCCGGGAACGCCGCCTGCAACGCGTGCAGAGCGGAGAGGAAGTTGCGGAACGGCCCACCCGTCAGCGGCTCGCGGGCACGCTCGCGCTCATGCCGGCCAAAGGCTTCCACGCCCTGCTCGCGCGAGATGCGTTCGCTCTCGTCACCGAAGATCACCGCATCGCCGTCGAAGGCAATGCGCAATTGCCGCGCATGGCGCTCGCCTTCGGCGGCCTGGGCAGCCTGGATGACCGCATCCGGCGCATGCGGCAGGATCGTCGCCGCGGCCACGCCGTGCGCCAGCGCGCGGCGCACCGAATCGGGATTGGCGGACAGGAACAGGTCGGTCCCGAACGGCTTGACGTAGGGCCAGGTCGCCTCGCCGGAAGTGAAGGTGGCGCGGACGATGCCCAGGTCGTAATGCTGGATCGAGTTGAAGATGCGCAGGCCCGTATCGGCCGAATTACGCGACAGCAGGATCACCTCCACCCGCGGCGTCTCCGCGGGCGCGCCCTCGTTCAGCGCCAGCAGCTTGCGCACGACCGGAAAGGCCACGCCCGGCCGCAGCACGTCATCCTCGTGCTCGCGCTGGTAAGCGGCATACGCCTCGACGCCCTCACGCTCAAACAGCGCATGGCCCTCCTCCAGATCGAACAGGGCACGCGAAGTCACCGCGACGGTCAGCAGGCGTGGAGAGTTATCTGGCATTGGGTCGGGAATGGGGAACAGGGAATGGGGAATCGGAAAGGCATTGTGCCTCAGCTGCCCGCCCCGCTTTCACGATTCCCCATTCCCCATTCCCGATTCCCAGCTTCAAACCACAAATTGCTCGCTGAGGATGCGCTCTTCAAGGTTGTGCTCGGGGTCGAACAGCAGGGTCACGCGGTGCTCGCGGGACTCGCGGATGGTGATGTCCACCACGTCGCGGGTTTCGTGCGAGTCGGCGGTGACGCTGACCGGGCGCTTGTAGGGGTCCAGCACCTGCATGCGCACTTCGGTGTCGGCCTTGAGAATGGCGCCGCGCCAGCGCCGCGGACGGTACGGGGCAATCGGGGTCAGGGCCAGGGTGTGCGAGCCCAAGGGCAGGATCGGCCCGTGCGCGGAATAGTTGTAGGCGGTGCTGCCGGCCGGGGTCGAGACCAGCACGCCATCGCCGATCAGTTCCTCGATGCGGGTCTGGCCGTTGAGGTCGATGCGCAGGTGCGCGGCCTGTCGGGTCTGCCGCAGCAGCGAGACTTCGTTGTAGGCGAGCGAGCCGGTGGTGGTACCCGATTCGGTCTGCGCGAGCATTTCCAGCGGCCGCAGGTGCGCCGGTTCGGCCCGGGCCAGGCGCGCGAGGAGGTCGTCGTCGCGGTACTGGTTCATCAGAAAGCCGATGGAGCCCAGCTTCATGCCGAACACCGGTTTGCCTGCACCGCCATGGCGGTGCAGGGTCTGCAGCATGAAACCGTCGCCGCCAAGCGCGCAGAGCACGTCAGCGTCGTCGATCGAATGATCGCCGTGGCGCGCAACGAGGTCGGCACGCGCGCGTTGCGCGGCGTCGGTGTTGCTGGCTAGGAAGGCGATGCGGGGGGATGCGGTCATCGTCGGCTCCGGGATCGACGGGCAGCATACCCGAGCCGGGTTTGCGGGACAGTCCGCTGCGTGCGCCAGATGCGCAATCAGCCCGTTGCAGGCAATCAACCCGTTGTTACACCTGGCGGCGCCTTCAATCCGGATCGAAGCAGAGCCCCCCTTTTGTTAAGGGGGGCGCGCCGAAGGCGCGGGGGATAGGCAAGGCAGAAGTGCGGCGCCGAAAGTTTGCAACGCAAACTTTTGGGTCGGGGCCCGCCCAGCGGGCCCCGACCACGGGGTTACACCCCGTGCGCCGCGAGCTGTCCAAGGCGCTGCACAGCCACCGACACCGTCGGATAGTCCAGCGTCTTCTGCGCCGCCAGTTCCTGCAGCATCGACAAGGTGAAGCGCAGGCTGGAATCGTCACGCTCCATCCAGCGCGCCACCTTCGCCTCGGCCGTGCCGCCCGGCATCGACAACACCTGTCCGGCCAGATTGCGCTGGTGCGCGGCCAGCTCGTCGCGCAGCACGCCACGGGCCACCGCATGCCAGCGGCCGTTGACCTCCAGCGCGTCGATCTGCTCGAACAGCCATGGCAGCTGCAAGGCCTCGCCCAGGCGGAAATGTACCTTGGACACCTCTACTGGCTTGAGCTTGCGCGTGCGCGCCAGCTCGATGATGTCGAACGCCGGTTCCAGATAGCGCAGCTCCGACAGCTGCTGCGCCAGCGCCGGCGGCAAGCCCTTGTCCTTCCACTCCTGCACGCTGGCCAGGTAGGCCGGGCGCTGCGAGTCGCCGAGCACGCCGGACGCCACGCGGATGTCGTTGAACGGCCCGTGGTAGCGCTCCACCGCGGCGGTGATGCCAGGCATCGCGCCGGGGCGGAACAGCAGCCAGCGCACGAACGAACGCTGCAGCCTCCAGATCACTTCCAGCGCGTCGATCTGCACCTGCTCGGGCACCTTGCCGTCGAGCGCGTCGATCTGCGTCCACAGCGAACGCGCGTCCAGCGTCTCGCGGCTGATCGTATAGGCCTTGGCAACCTCGCCGATGCTGCGCCCGGTGTCTTCCTGCATGCGCATCAGGAAGGTGGCGCCCATGCGGTTGATGGTGGTGTTGGTTACCGCCGTGGCGATGATCTCGCGCTTCAGGCGGTGCTTTTCCATCGCCTCGGCGTACTTCTTCTGCAGCGGCTGCGGGAAGTAGCGCTGCAGCTCCTTGGACAGGTACGGGTCCTCGGGGATATCCGACTCCAGCAGCTGCTGGAACGCGACCAGCTTGGAGTACGACAGCAGCACCGCCAGCTCCGGCCGGGTCAGGCCCTGACCGCGGGCCTTGCGCGCCGACAGTTCGGCGTCCGACGGCAGGAATTCGATCTGCCGGTCGAGCAGGCCCTGCTGCTCCAGCGTGCGGATGAAGTGCTGCTTGGAGCCCAGGCGCTTGATGCTCATCCGCTCCATCAGGCTGATGGCCTGGTTCTGGCGGTAGTTGTCCCACAGCACCAGCTCGGCGACCTCGTCGGTCATCGAGGCCAGCAGCTTGTTGCGCGCATCGACGGTCAGCTTCTTGTCCTGCACCACGGCGTTGAGCAGGATCTTGATGTTGACCTCGTGGTCGGAGGTGTCCACACCGGCCGAGTTGTCGATGAAGTCGGTGTTGAGCAGCACGCCGGCCTGCTGTTCGGCCTCGATACGGCCGAGCTGGGTCATGCCCAGGTTGCCGCCCTCGCCTACCACCTTGCAGCGCAGTTCGCCGCCGTTGACGCGCAGGCCGTTGTTGGCACGGTCGCCGACATCGGCGTGGGTCTCGCTGGCCGCCTTGACGTAGGTGCCGATGCCGCCGTTCCAGAACAGGTCCACCGGGGCCTTGAGGATGGCGTTCATCAGATCGTTCGGCGACAGGCTCTTGACCGCAGGGTCCAGGCCCAGCACTTCGCGCACCTGCGGGCTGATCTCGATGGCCTTGAGCGTGCGCGGGTAGACGCCGCCGCCCTTGCTGATCAGCTTGGCATCGTAGTCGGCCCAGCTGGAGCGCGGCAGCTTGAACAGGCGCTCGCGCTCGACGAACGACTTGGCAGCATCCGGGTTCGGGTCCAGGAAGATGTGACGATGGTCGAAGGCGGCCACCAGGCGGATATGCCGCGACAGCAGCATGCCGTTGCCGAACACGTCGCCGGACATGTCGCCCACGCCGACCACGGTGAAGTCCTCGCTCTGGCAGTCGCGGCCCAGCGCGCGGAAGTGGCGCTTGACCGACTCCCAGGCGCCGCGCGCGGTAATGCCCATGCCCTTGTGGTCATAGCCCACCGAGCCGCCGGAGGCGAACGCGTCGCCCATCCAGAAGCCGTGGGCGATGGCCAGGCCGTTGGCGATGTCGGAGAAGGTCGCCGTGCCCTTGTCGGCGGCCACCACCAGGTACGGGTCGTCCATGTCATGGCGCACCACCTGCGGCGGCGGCACGATCTTGCCGCTGACGATGTTGTCGGTGATGTCCAGCAGGCTCTGGATGAAAAGCTTGTAGCAGGCGATGCCCTCGGCCTGGATCGCATCGCGGTCGCCGCCAAGCGGCGGGCGCTTGCAGAAGAAGCCGCCCTTGGCACCGACCGGCACGATCACCGTGTTCTTCACCATCTGCGCCTTGACCAGGCCCAGCACCTCGGTGCGGAAGTCCTCGCGACGGTCCGACCAGCGCAGGCCGCCACGCGCCACCGCGCCAAAGCGCAGGTGCACGCCTTCCACGCGCGGGCTGTACACGAAGATCTCGCGGTACGGGCGCGGCTTGGGCAGGTCCGGCACCTTGGCCGAGTCGAACTTGAAGCTGATGCAATGCCCGGGCTTGCCGGCCGCATCGGTCTGGTAATAGTTGGTGCGCAAGGTGGCGTCGATCACGCCGATGAAGCTGCGCAGGATGCGGTCTTCATCGAGGCTGGAGACGCGGTCCATCAACTTGAGCAGGGCGGCGCGGGTGGCCTCCTGCTGCGCGGCGCGGTCGGCCTTGCGCGCGTCGACCACGGCCTGCAACACCTTCACCGCGGCTTCGTCGCCGGCGGCCAGCGCTTCCAGAGCGGCCTGCAGGCGGGTCTGGCCATCGGCGATCTCGGCCTTGCTCTCGTTGCCGGTGCTCGGGTCAAAGCGCGCCTCGAACAGCTCCACCAGCAGACGGGCCAGCAGCGGGTAGTGCTGGAAGGTCTGCTCGACGTAGCTCTGCGAGAATGGCACACCGGTCTGCAGCAAATACTTGCAATAGCCGCGCAGCATCGCGACCTGGCGCCAGTGCAGGCCGGCCGAGAGGATCAGGCGGTTGAAGCCGTCGTTCTCGGCATCGCCGTGCCACAGGCGGGCGAAGGCCTCGCCAAAGGCGGCGTCGGCGCTGGCCGCATCGATCGGGCCGGCGGTGGATTCGACCTCGAAGTCCTGGATGTACAGCGGCGTGTCGCCGACCTGCAGCCGGTACGGGCGCTCGGAAATTACCCGCAGGCCCATGTTCTCCATCATCGGCAACGCATCGGACAGCGGGATGTCGTCGAGCTGGCGATACAGCTTCAGGCGCAGGCCTTCGGCGCCATCGCGGCGCAGTGCCTGCAGGCTCAAGTGCAGGTCGTCCGGGCCGCTCAGCGCGGCCAGGTGTTCGACGTCGCTGGCCGCGGCCTCGGTGGTCGATTCCTCGATGTAGCCGGCCGGCAGCGCGCGGCCATAGGCGGAAGCCAGGCGCAGGCCGGCGGCCTCGCCGTGACGGGCGACCAGGGCTTCACGCAGGTCGTCCTGCCAGTTGCGCAGCAGGTGCGCCAGGCGCTCTTCCAGTTCGCGGGTGTCGAACTCCAGCGCCTCGCCGGCCTTGGGCCGCACGATCAGGTGCAGCTGCGCCAGCGGCGATTCGCCGAGCACCACGTTGGAATCGATGTATTCGCCGTGCAGCGCTTCCTTCAGCAGCGATTCGATGCGCAGGCGCACGTCGGTGTTGAAGCGGTCGCGCGGCAGGTAGACCAGCGCCGAGATGAAGCGGCTGTACTTGTCGCGGCGCAGGAACAGGCGGCTGCGCACGCGCTCCTGCAGGCCGAGGATGCCCATCGCGGTGCGGTAGAGCTCCTCTTCATTGGACTGGAACAGTTCTTCGCGCGGCAGGGTTTCCAGGATGTGGCGCAGCGCCTTGCCGCTGTGGCTGCTCGGGGCCAGGCCGGACTTCTGCATCACGTAGTCGTGGCGGCGGCGCACCAGCGGGATTTCCCACGGCCGGCGGTTGTAGGCGCTGGAAGTGAACAGGCCGAGGAAACGCTGCTCGGCGACGATGCGGCCCTTGGCGTCGTACTCCAGCACGCCGATGTAGTCCATGTAGCCGACGCGGTGCACGCGCGAACGCGCATTGGTCTTGGTCAGGATCAGCGCGTCCTTCTGCGCGCCCGCCGCGCTCAGCCCGTGCGCGGCCAGGGTCTCGACCGGGCGCGCCGGCGACTTGTCCTTGCCGCGCATCAGGCCCAGGCCACTGGCTTCCACCGGCGCCAGCACTTCCTCGCCGCCCTGCTTCTCGACGCGGTATTCGCGATAGCCGAAGAAGGTGAAGTGGTCGGCGGCGGCCCAGCGCAGGAACTCCTGTGCTTCCTGGCGGCTGTCGTCGTCCACCGGCAGGCGCCGCGTGGCAAGGTCATCGGCCAGGCTCAGCGCCTTGTCACGCATCGCGCTCCAGTCACCGACAATCGCGCGCACCTCGGCCAGCACCTTGATGATGGCGGCCTGGATGCGGCCCATCTCCTCGGCCGGCTGGCGATCGATTTCCAGCACCATCAGCGACTCGGCCTTGCCCTCGCCCACCGTGGTGAGCTTGCCGGCGCGGTCGCGGCTGATCTGCAGCACGGGATGGCCCAGCACATGCACGCCGATGCCCATGTCAGCCAGCGCCATGCTCACCGAATCAACCAGGAACGGCATGTCGTCATTGACGATCTGCAACACCGTATGCGGCGTTTCCCAGCCGTTGGTCTTCAGGGTCGGGTTGAACACGCGCACATTGGCGGTGCCCGGCTTGCGCGCGCGGGCGAACTCCAGCATGTCGCCAGCCAGCGCGGCCCAGGCCTCGGCGCTGTGATGGGGAAACTCGTCGGCTTCCATGCGGCGGTAGAAGTCGCCCGCAAAAGCCTGCGCCTCGGGCTGGCGCGCTGCGGGGTACCACTTGCGCAAAGCTGCAAACACCGGTTCAAGGCTGAAGGCCTGCACCTCGGTGCTGACCGGGGAAACTACGCGTTGGCCATCTCGTTTGGATGCAGTGGCCTTGGTCGATTTCGAAGCAGCTTTCTTGGGTTTCATGACGGAGAGCAGTAAGCCCGACGGGAAAGTTGCAAATTGTAGCGATGCGCCATGACAGTGCCTTGCTGCATAGCGCAAACCGCAGTGCAGGTTTCTATGGCGTTCAAGCAGCGTCTGCGTCGGATTGCGCACGCGGCCGGCACGCGCGAACCGCCACGAACGGCAAGATCGGCATGCTTTGCTCACGGTCGGAGGTGTCCCGTCAAGGCTACTTTAAAACTGAACTGGACGGTATAGTCCACTCCGATGATGCCGACCGCCCCTGCCCCCACCAGCCGCCAGACACGCGACCGCCGCGTGCACGAGGCGGTCCACGCCCTGCTCGCCGAACAGGGCATGCGCCTGAGCATGGAGGCGGTGGCCGCGCGCGCGGGCTGCTCCAAGCAGACCCTGTACGCCCACTACGGCTGCAAGGAAAACCTGCTGCGTACGGTGATGCGCGACCAGGTCGCCCTGACCACCGATACCCTCGAACACGATGGCACCGACCTGCGCAGCAGCCTGCTGGCCTTTGCCGAGCAGCACCTGGAGCAGTTGAACCGTCCTCACGTCATCCAGACCTGCCGCCTGATAGATGCCGAGTCGCACCGCTTTCCCGAGCAGGCGCGGCAGATCTACAACGACGGCGTCGCCGCCTTGCAGGACCAGCTGGCACAATGGCTGGGCCGGGCCAGCGCGCGCGGCCAGCTCAGGCATGACGATCCGCACGCGATGGCCGAGTTGTTACTGGGCATGATCGTCGGACTCGATTTCGAAAGGCAGCGCTTCCACACGCAGCACCGATCCGATGCCCCCTCGCGGCGCCGGTGGGCCGAACACTCGATCGACAGTTTCCTGCGCGCCTTCGCTCCCTGAGCGCCGCAACTCCCAGCTCAAAACAACCAGAAAATGGAGTTTCCACCCATGATCGCCCCGCTCCGCACCCTCGCCCTGGCCTTCGCCATCACGGCGGCGCTGGCCGCCTGCAAGAAGCCGGAACAGCAGCAACCACCGCCGCCGGAGGTGGCGGTGATCCAGGCCAAGCCGCAGACCGTGCCCTTGCAGCGCGAACTGGTCGGCCGCCTGTCGGGCTTCCGCACCGCCGACGTGCGCGCCCGCGTTCCCGGCGTGCTGCTCAAGCGGCTGTACACCGAAGGCACCGATGTAAAGGAAGGCCAGCCGCTGTTCCAGATCGACCCGGCGCCGCTGCAGGCCACGCTGGGTTCGGCGCAGGGCCAGCTGGCCGCCGCCGAGGCGACCTATGCCAATGCCAAGATCGCCGCTGCGCGCGCGCGCCAGCTGGCGCCGCAGAACTACGTGTCCAAGTCCGACCTGGATACGGCCCAAGCCACCGAGCGCACCTCGGCCGCGTCGGTGCAGCAGGCGCGTGCGGCGGTTGAATCGGCGCGCATCAATCTCGGCTACGCCACGGTGACCGCGCCGATCAGCGGCCGTGCCGGCAAGCAGCAGGTCACCGAGGGCGCGCTGGTTGGCCAGAGCGATTCGACTCTGCTGACCACCATCGACCAGCTCGACCCGCTCTACGTCAACTTCTCCATGAACAGCAACGAGTTGGCGCAGCTGCGCCAGGCCCAGGCGCATGGCAACGTGGCCCTGAGCGGCGATGGCCAGGCCACCGTGCACGTCAAGCTGGGCGACGGCAGCATCTATCCGCATCCGGGCACCCTGGATTTCACCGCGGTCACCGTGGACCCGAGCACCGGCAGCGTATCGCTGCGCGCCCTGCTGCCCAATCCGGACCACGTGCTGCTGCCTGGCTCGTTTGTTTCCTTCGATGCGACCCTGGGCCAGCGCGAGAACGCCTTCCTGGTGCCGCAAGCCGGCATCCAGCGCGATGCCCACGGCGCCTATGCCCTGGTCGTCGGCAAGGACGGCAACGTGGTGCGCCGCAATGTGGTGGCCGACAGCCAGCAACAGGGCCAGTGGGTGATCACCGGCGGCCTGGAGGCCGGCGACCAGGTCATCGTCAGCGGCCAGCAGAAGGCCAAGGAAGGCGCGCCGGCCAAGGCCGTGCCGTACGATCCGAACGCCGCGGCAAAACAGCAGCAGCCGGGCGCCAAGCCGGCGGCCGCCCCTGCTCCGTCCGAGAAGAAGTAACGGGACCCGGCCATGCCAAAATTTTTCATTGAACACCCGGTATTCGCCTGGGTGGTGGCGATCCTGATCTCGCTCAGCGGCGTGATCGCGATCCTCAACCTGGGCGTGGAGTCCTATCCCTCCATCGCCCCGCCACAGGTGACGGTCAGCGCGACCTACCCCGGCGCCAGCGCCGACACCACCGAAAAGGCGGTGACCCAGGTCATCGAGCAGCAGCTCACCGGCATCGACCACCTGCTGTATTTCAACTCGTCCTCGTCCTCCAACGGCCGCGCCAGCATCACCCTCACCTTCGAGACCGGCACCAATCCGGACATCGCGCAGGTGCAGGTGCAGAACAAGGTGGCGCTGGCTACCCCGCGCCTGCCGACCGAGGTGACCCAGCAGGGCGTGGTTGTGGCCAAGGCCAACGCCGGCTTCCTGATGGTGGTGGCGCTGCAGTCCGACAATCCGGCCATCGACCGCGACGCGCTCAACGACATCGTCGGCTCGCGCGTGCTCGACCAGATTTCGCGCGTGCCCGGCGTCGGCAGCACCCAGCAGTTCGGTGCCGAGTATGCGATGAACATCTGGCTCAACCCGGAGCTGCTGCAGGGTTTCCACCTGTCGGCCAGCCAGGTGTACCAGGCCATCTCCAACCAGAACGTGCAGTTCGCCGCCGGTGCGATCGGCGCCGACCCGGCACCGGAGGGTGCCGGCTTCACCGCCACGGTCTCGGCCGAGGGGCGCTTCAGCTCGCCGGAGGAGTTCGAGAACATCATCCTGCGCACCGACCAGAACGGAGCCACGGTGCGCCTGCGGGACGTCGGCCGCGTCGCCTTCGGCCCGTCCAGCTACGGCTTCGACACCCAGTACAACGGCAAGCCAACCGGTGCCTTCGCCATCCAGCTGCTGCCCGGTGCCAACGCGCTGAGCGTGGCCGAAGCGGTGACGGCGAAGATGGACGAACTGGCGCCGAGCTTTCCGCAGGGCGTGACCTGGTTCTCGCCGTACGACAGCACCGCGTTCGTGAAGATTTCCATCGAGGAGGTCGTGCACACGCTGGTGGAAGCCATCGTGCTGGTGTTCCTGGTGATGCTGCTGTTCCTGCAGAACTTCCGCGCAACGGTCATCCCGACCCTGGTGATTCCGGTAGCGCTGCTGGGCACGTTCCTCGGCATGTGGATCATCGGCTTCACGATCAACCAGCTGACCCTGTTTGCGATGGTGCTGGCGATCGGCATCGTGGTGGACGACGCGATCGTGGTGATCGAGAACGTCGAGCGCATCATGAGCGAGGAGCACATGGCGCCCAAGGCGGCCACGACCAAGGCGATGACCCAGATCACCGGCGCGGTGGTGGCCATCACCGTGGTGCTGGCGGCGGTGTTCATCCCCTCGGCGATGCAGCCCGGCGCGGCCGGCGCGATCTACAAGCAGTTCGCGATCACCATCGCGATGTCGATGGCGTTCTCGGCGTTCCTGGCGTTGAGCTTCACCCCGGCGCTGTGCGCGGCCTTCCTCAAGCCGACCCACGCCGAGAAGAAGAACTGGGTGTTCCGCACCTTCGACAAGTACTACGACAAGCTGGCGCACCGCTATGTCGGCCTGGTCGGGCACACGCTCAAGCGCGCGCCGCGCTGGATGGTGCTGTTCGTGGTGCTGGTGGCGCTGTGCGGCTTCCTGTTCACGCGCATGCCGGGCAGCTTCCTGCCGGAAGAGGACCAGGGCTTCGCGCTGGCGATCGTGCAGCTGCCGCCGGGCGCGACCAAGAGCCGCACCAACGAGGTGTTCGCGCAGATGCGCGGGGTGCTGCAGAACCAGGACGCGGTCGAAGGCATGTTGCAGGTGGCCGGCTTCAGCTTCCTGGGCTCGGGCGAGAACGTGGGCATGGGCTTCATCCGCCTCAAGCCCTGGGATGATCGCGACATCACCGCCAGCGAGCTGATCCAGCAACTCAACGGCGCCTTCTATGGCATCAAGGGCGCGCAGATCTTCGTGGTCAACCTGCCCACGGTGAACGGCCTGGGCCAGTTCGGCGGCTTCGACATGTGGCTGCAGGATCGTTCCGGTGCCGGCCAGGAGGCCCTGACCAACGCGCGCAACATCCTGCTCGGCCAGGCCGCGCAGCGCCAGGACACCCTGGTGGGCGTGCGTCCGAATGGCCTGGAAAACGCGCCGCAGCTGCAGCTGAGCGTGGACCGGGTGCAGGCGCAGACCATGGGGCTGCAGGTCACTGACATCTACAACGCGATCCAGCTGATGCTGGCCCCGGTGTATGTCAACGACTTCTTCTACCAGGGCCGCATCAAGCGCGTGAACGTGCGCGCCGACGACCAGTTCCGTGCCGGGCCCGAATCGCTGCGCAGCTTCTACACGCCCAGCGCCACGGCCACCGATGCCGACGGCCAGCCGGCCATGATCCCGTTGAGCAACGTGGTCAAGTCCGAATGGATCTACGCTTCGCCGGCACTGAGCCGCTACAACGGCTATTCGGCGGTGAACATCGTCGGCAACGCAGCACCGGGCAAGTCCTCGGGGCAGTCGATGGCGGCGATGGAAGAGATCGTGCGCGACGACCTGCCGGCCGGCTTCGGCTTTGACTGGTCGGGCATGTCGTATCAGGAAATCATCGCCGGCAACGCGGCGACGCTGCTGCTGGTGTTGTCGGTGGTGGTGGTGTTCCTGTGCCTGGCGGCGCTGTACGAAAGCTGGTCCATCCCGGTAGCGGTGCTGCTGGTGGTGCCGATCGGCGTGCTCGGCGCGATCTCGTTCTCGCTGCTGCGCGGCCTGCCCAACGACCTCTACTTCAAGATCGGCATGATCACGGTCATTGGCCTGGCGGCGAAGAACGCGATCCTGATCGTGGAGTTCGCGGTCGAACAGCGTGCAGCGGGCAAGACCCTGCGCGATGCGGCACTGGAAGCGGCGCACCTGCGCTTCCGGCCGATCCTGATGACCTCGTTCGCCTTCATCCTCGGCGTGCTGCCGATGGCGATCTCGACCGGCGCCGGCGCCAACGCCCGCCACTCGATCGGCACCGGCGTGATCGGCGGCATGTTGTTTGCCACCGTGCTGGGCGTGATCTTCATCCCGCTGTTCTTCGTGGTGATGCGGCGCATGCTGGGCGACAAGCTGGACGAGCCGTCCAGGGAGTTCCTGGAAGTGCAGGCAGAGGCTGCGGCGGCGCGTCCGGATCGTTGATCCGGGCGGCGTGATGCGATGTGCAAGACCCCGGCTTCGGCCGGGGTTTTGTTTTCAGAGGATGCTGACCGCTTTCTGGTCAATCCATGCAGCAACGCTGGCGTATTTCGGCTGCCTGCCGGTGAGCGTTCCTGCGTTGCGCGACGGAGAGCCCCTCTTCCAGCCAGCGGGTGCGCTTTTCGAGACCGGCGGGCTGGGGACTTAGCCCTACCAGGGCCAGCCAATAGGCCAATGCTTTCACGGGGTCGGCGGGAACCAGAAAGCCGCCCTCATAGGTTTGCGAAAGTGATTGCAGCGCAGGGAGGTAGCCGAGCGCGGCGGCCTCGTTGAGGTAACGCATGCCAAGCTGTTTGTATTCAATGACCCGCTCCGGATGCGCCGCCCATACTTGTGGCCCGCCGACCGCCTGATCAATCGACAGCGAATAAACTGTCGCGGCCTCCACGGACCCTTGCGCCGCAGCCAAGTTGATCCATCGACGGCTATCGGACAGCACCGGGTCAATTAGCAGCCCCTCGCATTCCTCCATCTGGCGCGCCATGACCTTCGGGTAATCTGGCGCAACCAGTTCCTTGATGAGTCGATAGCTTTCGAACACGTCGGGCGAGACCGCCGTTTCGCATTCTGCAGCGATCAGATACAAGCGATAGCTCGCCGTGCTATCGCCGTTGGCTGACGCGTGGAGCAATGTTCGTGCGAAGGCCGCCGCGTCGCCCGGCGGGCGGTTCTCCCGCGGACGGTCAATCAGGAATGCGCGGCCCGACAGGCGCCGGACCATTGCCGGCTCGACGCGACGTGCCGCGATCAGGCTGTCGATGGATGCGGGGTTCTTCTCCCTCATCTTGCTTTGCGGCTTGGGCGCGGCGGTCGGAACTGTCCCGGACGAGAAGGCGCTTTGCTGTGAATACGGGCCCGCCGTCCAGGACAACACAGCTGTTACCAGCAGACCCGCGGCCGCCAGTACTGCGATGCTCCATCTGCGGAGATGCGCCTTGGACATTCGGGGTTCCTCGATCTTGCTTGGCTTGGAACTGCGCGCCCGGTCGCAAGACGGGTTCAGGGGAGTCGCTGCGACCCGGGGTCGTTCCCACGTTTCAGGGGTTGCTGATCGGCCCGACCGTCACCACGCCACGTCGTGGTGGGGTTGGTCCCCAGGATGCGGGTGGCGGCAGCATCTGCCTTGGCGACTTGCGTTGTTCTCGCAACCAATCCTCAGCAAGCTCAGGCGGTAGGCGCTTGATGTCGTCGAAGAAGCCGAACTGCTGAAGCGGACTTGGGTCCTTGCCTTGCCATTTCCCATCGCTTGTTCGAACGTAGTTGATGCAGTAGCCCCGGTTGCACACCATCACTGTGTCTCCTGGCGCAATACGCTCGTTGGCGGAGAGAACCTTGCCAAAGCCGTAGCTTCTGTAGAAGTCTTCCAGCACGGTGAATGTGCGGTCGTCTGGCAGTGGTATGCGGAGCAAGCAAGTCTCGCACTGTAGTGGCCCAAATCTCTTCGCCCCCGGATCAGCAAAGGTCGAGCACGCGCCGCAGCCTACTACCAGGATCATCACGCTTGATCGCCACCTTTTCATCAGACCCACCTCGATCATTCTGAGCAACACCATTGACGTATCTCTGCCGCTTGCCGCCTCGCCTCGTTTCTTTGCGCGGCGGAAAGCCCCTCTTCCAATCTCATGGCGAAACGTGAGCTGGGAACGGGCTCGACCTGATCAAGAACCTGCCAGTAGGCCAGCGCCCTTACCGGATCCGCAGGTGCCATTACTCCGTTCGTGTAGACCTGCGATAGCGCCAGCAATGCCGAGACATTCCCCAATGCGGCGCCCTCTTCGAGGTAGCGCAGCGCCTTGCGTTTGAATTCGATGACCCGTTCGGGGTGCGCCAGCCACACCTCCGGCCCGCTTACCGTTCGATCAATCAAAAGCGAGTACGCGACGCCGGCCTCCAACGAGCCTTGCGCCGCCGCAAGGTCCAGCCATCGCCCGCTGTTCGACAGCACCGGGTCCATCAACAGCCCTTCACACTCCTGCATCTGTCGTGCCATGACCTTGGGGTAATCCGGCGCAAGCAAATCCTTGGTGAGCCGGTAGCTTTCGATCACGCCGGGCGAGACAGCCGTTTCGCATTCAGACGCGATCAGATACAGCCGGTAACTCGCTGTTCCATCGCCATCAGCTGAGGCAGGGAGCAAGGTTCGCGCGAACGCAGCCGCGTCGCCCGGCGGACGGCGCTCACGTGGCCGTTGGATCAGGAATGCCCTGCCCGCCAAGCGCCGAGCCATTCCCGGCTCGATCCGACGCGCTCGAATCAGGCCCTCGATGGAGGTCGGGCTCCTCTCCCGCCTCTTGCTCGCCGGATTGGGTACGGGCCTCGGCGTCGCACTGGCCTGTGACCCAGCAGGGGCCGCGCCGTTCCCGAATGGAAACGCGACGTTCCAGACGAGCACACCCGCCATCAGCAGCCCTGCGGCTACCAATGCGGCGATGCCCCACCCACGCGGATACGCATCGGACATGCGGGCGCCTCGATTCGGCTGGAGCCAGCTAAGCGCATCAACCGCAACGTAGCTATACGAAAAATCGCCGGACTCTGCTGATGACGCCCAAAAAGAAAGCCGCGCATCGGCGCGGCTTTCTGGTCACACAATGACAGCGGGGATCAGGGCCGGCGCGCCAGCGCCTCCACGTCCTTGGCCTTCGGCAGCAGGTCCTGCTTGGTGACCTTGAACGGACCCACCGACAGCATCGGCACCGCGACCACGATCGAGGACACCACCACGATCACCGCGCCGACCATGTGCGTCAGCGCCAGGCCTTCCATCGACGTACCGCCGTACAGATACAGCGCCCACGCCGACAGGAAGAACATCACCGCCGTGATCACCGTACGCGACAGCGTCTGGTTGATCGAGCGGTTCAGCACCTCCAGCGGCTCCACCCGCAGGCTGCGGAAGTTCTCGCGCACACGGTCGAACACCACGATGATGTCGTTGATCGCAAAACCCATCACCGACAACAGGCCGGCCAGCACGGTCAGGTCGAACTCGCGGCCGGTACCGTAGATGTAGGCCGCCGTGACGATCAGGTCGAAGAACGCGGTCAGGCTCGCCACCACCGCGAACTTCCACTCGAAGCGGAACGCGATGTAGATCAGGAAGCCGACCAGCATGAACAAGGTCGCGTAGATACCGTCACGCACCAGGTCCGCACCGACCTGCGGGCCGACGAACTCCGTGCGCAGCACCGTGGCCGGGTTCTCGGCGGTGTTGATCGCCTTGAGCACCTGCGCCGACACGGTCTTGTCGCCCTCGGCGTTGCTGTTCTCGCCGTGCGGCTGCAGGCGGATCATCAGCTCGTTGCCGCCGCCGAAACCCTGCACCTGCGCGTTCTCGAAACCGGCCACCGACAGCTGCTCACGCACTTGGTCGATATTGGCCGGCTGGTCGAAACGGGTTTCGACCACGGTGCCGCCGGTGAACTCCAGCGCGTAGGCCTCCTTGCGGAAGCCCTTCATGCCGATGACCACCAGCGAAGCCAGGAACACCACGAGCATCAGCCACAGCACTGCGTGCCGCCAGCGCATGAAGTCGATCTTGGTGTCGTTCGGGATGAGATGTAGCGGGAAAATTTTCATCGTTTCGTTCTCACCCGGTCAGATGGCCACGGACTTGATCTTCTTGCGGTAGCCGTAGATCAGCTGGGCCAGCGCGCGAGAGACCGTGATGGCCGTGAACATCGAAGCGAAGATACCGATGATCATGGTCAGGGCGAAGCCCTTCAGCGGGCCGGTGCCAAAGGCATACAGCGCCACGCCCACGATCAGGCCGGTCAGGTTGGCGTCGAGGATGGTGCCGCCGGCCTTTTCATAGCCGGCCGCGATCGAGGCCTTTGGCGGCACGCCATGGCGCAGCTCCTCGCGGATACGCTCGTTGATCAGCACGTTGGCGTCCACCGACAGGCCTACCGACAACGCCAGGCCGGCAAAGCCGGGCAGCGTCATGGTCGCGCCGAACATCGACATCACCGCCACCACGATCAGCAGGTTCATCAGCAGCGCCACCGAGGTGATCACGCCGAACATGCGGTAGTACACAGTGAAGAACGCCAGGGTGAACACGAAGGCGTACAGCACCGCGGTGATGCCGCGCTCCACGTTCTCGGCACCCAGGCTCGGGCCGATGATGCGCTCTTCGACGAAGTCCATCGGCGCGGCCAGCGAACCGGCCCGCAGCAGCTTGGCCAGGTTCTCGGCCTCGGTCTTCTCCAGGCCGGTGGTCTGGAAGTTCTTGCCGAACACGCCGGCAATGCGCGTCGGCGACAGCGCCTCTTCCTTCACCCGCACGCTGCGCACTTCCTTGCCGTCGACCATGCTCACCGTCGGGATGCGCTCGATGTACACCACCGACATCAGCTTGCCGACGTTGGCGCCCGTGAAATCCAGCATGCGCTGGCCGGCGGCGTTGTTGAGCGTGATGCTCACCGCCGGCATGCCGTTCTGGTCGGCGCTGACCGTGGCGTTGACCATCTGGTCACCCGAAGCCAGTACGCGCTTGCTCAGCAACACCGGCATGTTGCTGCCGCGCACGTAGTACAGGCGGGCATCCGGCGGCACCCGGCCGGTGCGCGCGGCGTCCTGCGCGTCACCGTCGACCACCGGGCGGAATTCCAGCGTCGCGGTGGCGCCGATCAGGCGCTTGGCTTCGGCGGTGTCCTGCACGCCTGGCAGCTGCACGACGATGCGGTCCTCGCCCTGGCGCTGGATGATCGGCTCGGCCACACCCAGTTCATTGACGCGGTTGCGCAGCGTGGTGATGTTCTGCTCCAGCGCGCTGCCGGCGATCTGCGCCAGCTCGGTCTGCGGGATGCTGACGGTGATGCGGTTGTCGCTGACGTCGTAGCTCAGCGTCGGCTGCACCTTGAGCAGCGCGGCGCGGGCGCGTTCGCCGGCATCGGCTCCGGCCGAGGGGCTCAGCGTGGCGACGATGCTGTTGTCCGGGCGGCGCTCGACCGACTGGTAGGCAATGCGGTTGTCGCGCAGGGTGACGCGGATGTCTTCTGCGTAGGCGTCCACGCGCTTTTCCAGGGCCGCCTTCTGGTCCACCTGGAGCACGAAGTGCACGCCGCCCTGCAGGTCCAGACCCAGCACCATCGGCTTGCCGCCGATGCGCGCCAGCCACGGCGGCACGGTCGAAGCCAGGTTCAGCGCGACGGTGTAGTTCTCGCCCAGGGTGGTGCGCAGCAGGTTGCTGGCCTTGCTCTGTGCATCGAGATTGGGCAGGCGCACCATCAGGCTGCTGCCTTCCACGGCAACCGAGCGGGCCGGGATACCGGCCTTGCTCAACGCGTCCTGCACGCGGCTGCGCAGGGCGTCATCGAGCGCGCCTTCGCGTTGGGCGGTGATCTGCACCGAAGGGTCCTTCTGGTAGGCGTTGGGCAGTGCGTAGAGCACGCCAATGGCCAAGACCGCCAGGATCAGGAAATATTTCCAGCGAGGAAATTCAAGCATTGCGGAACCCCGCGCGGCGCCTCCCCGGCGCCACGCATCAGGAAAAGAATGGGATCAGGCGGACTTCAGCGTGCCCTTGGGCAGCACGTTGCCGACGGCGCTCTTCTGCACGCGCACGCGCACGTTGTCGGCCACTTCGATGGTGACGAAGTTCTCGCCGACCTCGGCCACCACGCCAGCGATACCGCCGGAGGTGATGACCTCATCGCCACGGTTGAGCTTGTCGAGCATGGCGCGGTGTTCCTTCTGCCGCTTCATCTGCGGGCGGATCATCAGGAAGTACATCACCACCAGCAGGCCGATCATCGGCAGGAAGGTCAGCAGCGAGCTGCCGCCACCGGCGGCCGGGGCGCCAGCGGTCTGCGCCTGGGCGGCGGGGATCAGGAAATCGAGCAGGTTCATCTTTGCGTCCTAGGTTGGGCGCGGCGCCGGCAAACCCGGCCCCGCGTTCAATCGAATGCGCCCGTCAGGGCGCAGAGCCCCCGATTATGCCATGGGGTGGCCGGGCCGCACGCGGCAACGGCCCCCATCGTTTGGAGCCGCCGCCGGGTACTAGCCAGCCGACCCGGGCAGTGCCGGGGCCTGCACACCGCGTGCGGCATAGAAGGACTGCCTGAATGCGACAAAGGTTCCCGCGGCAATGGCCGCGCGCATGTCGGCCATCAGCTTTTCGTAGTACCAGAGGTTGTGCAGGGTGCCGAGCATCGGTGCCAGCATCTCGTTGCAGCGGTCCAGGTGGCGCAGGTACGAGCGGGTGAAGCCGCCGCTGCAGGCCGGGCAGCCGCAGCCGGGCTCGATCGGGTCCAGGTCGCGCTCATACCTGGCATTGCGGATGCGCACCGTGCCGAAGGCGGTGAAGTAATGGCCGTTGCGGGCATTGCGGGTCGGCATCACGCAGTCGAACATGTCCACGCCGCGGGCCACGCCCTCGACCAGGTCTTCGGGCCGGCCCACGCCCATCAGGTAGCGTGGCCGGTCGGCCGGCAGGCGCGGGTGCAGGTGTTCGAGCATGGCGTTGCGCTCGTGCTCGGGCTCGCCGACAGCCAGACCGCCGATGGCGTAGCCGTCGAAGCCGATTGCCTGCAGGCCGTCCAGCGAGCGGCTGCGCAGGTCGCCGTGCACGCCGCCCTGGACAATGCCGAACAGTGCGGCATCGTTGCCCAGCGCATCGTGCGCATCGCGCGAGCGCTGTGCCCAGCGCAGGCTCAGCTCCATCGAGCGCCGGGCCACGTCCTCGGTGGCCGGGTACGGCGTGCATTCGTCGAAGATCATGACGATGTCCGAGTCAAGCACCTTCTGGATCTTCATGCTTTCCTCCGGGCCCAGGAACACCCGGGCGCCGTCGGTCGGCGAGGCGAAGGTCACGCCCTGCTCGGTGATCTTGCGCCGGTGCGCCAGTGAGAACACCTGGAAGCCGCCGGAGTCAGTGAGGATCGGCCCGTCCCAGCGCGCGAAGCCGTGCAGCCCGCCGTGGTCGGCGATCACGTCCAGGCCCGGGCGCAGGTACAGATGGAAGGTGTTGCCAAGAATGATCTCGGCACCGAGCGCGCGGATCTGCTGCGGCAGCACGCCCTTGACCGAGCCGTACGTCCCCACCGGCATGAACGCCGGCGTTTCCACCGTGCCGCGCGGGAAGGTCAGCCGCCCGCGCCGCGCATGGCCGTCGGTGGTCTGGAGCTGGAACTGGAGTCGGGACATTGGAGTGCCGGGAATGGGGAATCGAGAATGGGGAATGGATGTCGGCGCCGGGAAATCGCGGTTGCGATTCCCCATTCCCTATTCCCCATTCCCCGCCCACAGCAACATCGCATCGCCATAGCTGAAGAAGCGGTAGCGCTGTGCGATCGCGTGGCGGTAGGCCTCGAAGATGCGGTCACGGCCAGCGAAGGCCGAGACCATCATCAGCAAGGTGCTTTCTGGCAGGTGGAAGTTGGTGACCATCGCATCGACGCTGCGGATGCGGTAACCGGGCAGGATGAAAATGCGGGTTTCGCCGGCGAAAGGCTGCAGCTCGCCGTCGCGCATCGCGCTTTCCAGCGAACGTACGACGGTGGTGCCAACGGCGATGACGCGGCCACCGGCAGCGCGGGTGCGCCGCACCTGCTCGACCAGTTCGGCGCCGACGTTGAGCCATTCGCTGTGCATGACGTGTTCTTCGAGGGCCTCCACGCGCACTGGCTGGAAAGTGCCGGCGCCCACATGCAGGGTGACGTGGCCGAAGTTGACGCCGCGCTCGCGCAGGCGCGCCAGCAGCGGTTCGTCGAAGTGCAGGCCAGCGGTGGGCGCGGCCACGGCGCCGGCCTCGCGCGCGAACACGGTCTGGTAGCGCTCGCGATCGTCCACGCCCGGCTCGCGGCGGATGTAGGGCGGCAACGGCAGGCGCCCGGCATGCAGCAGCCATTGCTCCAGCGGCTCGGGGACGTCGAAGCGCAACACGTAGAACTCGCCATCGCGGCCCAGCACTTCGGCTTCGCCACCGGCATCGAGTGCGATGCGTCCGCCAGCCTTCGGCGACTTGCTGGCGCCAATCTGCGCCCGCGCCTGCTGCGCGCCGAGCAGGCGTTCGATGAGGATTTCGACGCGGCCACCGCTGGCCTTCTGCCCGAACAGGCGCGCCGGGATCACCCGGGTGTCGTTGAACACCAGCAGGTCGCCGGGCTGCAGCAGCTCGGGCAGGTCGCGCACATGGCGGTCCTCCAGCGCGGCCGGGGCCGGCGGCACCAGCATCAGGCGGCTGGCCGAACGCTCGGCCAGCGGGGCCTGGGCGATCAGTTCCTCAGGCAGTTCGTAGTGGAAGTCCGACTTCTTCAAGGAAACAGGGGCGTGGCGGGAAGACCGCCCATTGTAGCGGTCCCGCCCTGCCCGGGCCGCGGGGCGGGTTTTGCTGCGGACGCGGCTAAGGCCCCGGGGCCAGGGTCCAGCCGTTGCCGCCGGTCAGTTGGATGACGATGGCGGCTAGCAGGATCACGCAGGCGTTGTGCACGGCGTGGATGCCCGCCGAGCGCAGCAGGGCGCCACGCCAGGACAGGCGGGGCGAGGCAAATGGTGCGGCCAGGATCAGGGCGGGAATGAGCAGGCACACGGCTGCCGGCCAGCCCTTCAGTGCATGAATTGCCGCCATGCCGAGGCCGGCTACTACCGCGGCACCCCGGGAAGCGAAGGCGGTCGTGAGCAGTGCATACAGGGCCCCCAGGATCAACGTCTCGCTTACCGGCGCGAGGATGGCGCCCCGCAAGAAGGCATTCGGCAGGCCCCTCGCTGTCAGGTCAAAAGCGCTGTCCGGCATGGCGGGAGGCAGCAGGCCGAACATGTCCATCGCACCTGCTACCAACGTGGTGCACGCGGCGCTGATGACTCCCCAACGGATGACATCTGGCACGGCCTGCCGAGCGGGCGCACCCGCCCGGTCGAACAGGGCTTCAATATTCACCAGGCTGCGCTTTGCTCGGTTTGCATATCGCTACTATCCCGACAAGTCCATATCAGCGCGCCACGGGACCAGCCCGCAAGCACACCTCCACTAACCCCGGGCCAGCCACAGCCGCAACGTGAAAACGGCGCGGATTTCAGCGCTCGAACTTCGTCGACAGCACGATCGCGGTCTGCGTACGCTCGACCCCGTCTACCGCGCCGATGCGGTCGGTGAGAACGTCGATCTCCCCGACAGTCGGGGCCACACCAAGGGCAACCAGGTCATAGGGGCCGCTGACCGAATGCAGCTCGCGCACCTCGGCGATTGCCTGCAGCGCCTTGACCACCTGCGGCATCTGCTTGGGCAGCACGGTGATAAGGATGTGCGCACGGATGTAGGCGCTGTCGATGTCGTCATGCAGGCGCACCGTATAGCCGCCGATCACGCCCTGGCGTTCGAGCTTCTCGATGCGGCTCTGCACCGTGGTACGCGACACGCCCAGGCGCCGGGCGATCTGCGCGGTGGAGGCGCGGGCGTCCTCGCGAAGCACCGCCAGCAGGGCCTCGTCGGCCTCGGTCAGCTTCATTGTGACGAAACCTCTCGGCGATTCGACAGATATGCCGGCGATTATGCACGGAATACAGCTGCCAAACGACGATCCACAGAAGTTACCTTAGCGTGATACCCCGCCCTTCGACGGAGCCTGCCATGTTCAAGACCGCCCCCCTCGCCCCGCTGCGCGCCCACGCCGGCGCCCGCCTGACCCATGGCCTGGACGATGCGACGGTCGAACGCCTGGCCGCTTCGCACCCCGCGCTGGGCGAGGCAATTGCCGCCGCCGCGGCCGAGTACGCCCGGCAGAAGGACGAATTCGCCGACCTGCTCGACCTGGACGAGCGCGCGCAGATCGAAGCCGTGCAGGGTGGCTTCGTCAATTTCTACGCCCAGGACGGCATCACCCCGTACATCGCGCTGGCCGCGCGCGGCCCGTGGGTGGTCACGCTGAAGGGCGCGGTGCTGTATGACGCCGGCGGCTACGGCATGCTCGGCTTCGGCCACACCCCGGGGCCAGTGCTGGATGCGATGGCACGGCCGCAGGTGATGGCCAACATCATGACCCCGAGCCTGTCGCAGCGCCGCTTCGACCTGGCCCTGCGCGCGGAGATCGGCCAGCGCCGCGCGCGCTGCCCCTTCAGCCAGTTCATGTGCCTCAACTCCGGCTCCGAGGCCGTGGGGCTGGCGGCGCGCATCGTCGACATCAACGCCAAGCTGCTGACCGATCCGGGCGCGCGGCATGCGGGCAGCGCGATCAAGCGCCTGGTGATTAAGGGCAGCTTCCACGGCCGCACCGACCGCCCCGGCCTGTATTCGGATTCAAGCCGCCGTACCTACGTGCAACACCTGGCCAGCTATCGTGGCGAGGATTCCGTGATTGCCATCGCCCCGTACGACGAGCAGGCGCTGCGCCATGCCTTCGCCGAAGCGGCGCAGCAGGGCTGGTTCATCGAGGCAGTGTTCCTGGAGCCGGTGATGGGCGAAGGCGACCCGGGCCGCGCCGTGCCGCCGTCGTTCTATGCGCTGGCGCGCGAGCTGACCCGCGAACACGGCAGCCTGCTGCTGATCGACTCGATCCAGGCCGGCCTGCGCGCGCACGGCGTGCTGTCGGTGACTGACTACCCCGGCTTCGAGAGCCTGGATCCGCCGGACATGGAAACCTACTCCAAGGCGCTCAACGCCGCGCAGTATCCGCTGTCGGTGCTGGCGCTGACCGCGCACGCCGCGCAGATCTACCGCAAGGGCTGCTACGGCAACACCATGACCAGCAACCCGCGCGCGCTCGATGTGGCCTGCGCCACGCTGGCGATGCTGACCCCGGCGGTGCGCGCCAATATTCGCGAGCGTGGTGTTCAGGCGCTGGAGAAGCTGGAGAAGCTGCGCGCCGAACTGGGTGGCCTGATCACCAGGGTCCAGGGCACCGGGCTGCTGTTCTCCTGCGAGCTGTCGCCGCAGTTCAAGTGCTACGGCGCGGGCTCGACCGAGGAATGGCTGCGCCAGCGCGGCATCAATGTCATCCATGGCGGCGAGAACTCGCTGCGCTTCACCCCGCATTTCGGGATGGACGAGGCGGAGCTGGATCTGCTGGTGGCGATGGTAGGCCAGGCGCTGCGCGAAGGGCCGCGGGTGGCGCAGGCGGTTGCGGCCTGAGGGGCCGGGATTGGTGATTCGGGATTCGTGATTCGGTACAGCGGGTTGCTGGCGGCTGATGGGCTCGCCAGCGGCTCACTATGTACGCACACTGTAGGAGCGGCTTCAGCCGCGACCGTGATCTGACAGATCGCGGCTTCGTTTGTCGGGGCTGAAGCCCCTCCTACAACGGGCACAACAACGGCCGCTGGGCCTCATTCCCAGCAGCGGTCATCCCGCCCTTTCGGGCTGGCCGCGCGCGGACAATCCCGCGGCGCGATGCGGCCCTGCTCGATTTCCACCAGGCGCTTGCCGCCGCCGACATCGCGCTGCAACTCGAAAGCGTCGTAAAGCCGCCCGGTCGCGGTGCGCGATTCATAGGCAATGCGCTGCGGGTCGATGCGCAGCACCTGGTATAGCTGGGTGTCCTCGCCCACCGGGCGCATCGTGCGCCGCGCCATGTCCGACAGCCGGTATTGCTTGGGCCCGGCCACCGACACCACGAACACCGGCGTCGCCGCCCCACCCTCGTCGCCGCGGCGGCCATAGGTGTGGTCGTGACCCTGCAACACCAGGTCCACGCGGTGACGGCGGATCACCGGCAACAGGCGCTCGACCAGCAGCGCATTGTCACGGTCGGCGCGCGGCGAATAGAACGGCTGGTGGATCAGCACGATCGACCACGGATGCGGATTGTCGCCAAGCACGCGGCCCAGCCACTGCGCCTGCGCCGGCGCGGTGCCCAGGTCCAGCGCAGAGGTGCCATCGACCACCACCACGCGCACGTCCTGGTAGTCGAACCAGTAAGTCGTGCGCGCCGTGGCGGCCGGGCCGTTGGTCGGCAAGGCAAACGTCACCGGCCAGTGGCCGCCGAGCACGCGGCGTTCCTGCGGGGTGTCCTCGAACTCTTCGTGGTATTCGTGGTTGCCCGGGGCGGGTGCGACCGCAGTGCCTTCGAGCAGCCAGCGTCCGGCCTCGAACCATTCGCCCCACTCGCTGTCGTCCACGCCATCGCCGCCGCTGACCAGGTCGCCGGCAAACAGCGCCAGGCGCGCGTCCGGCGCACTGCGCCAAGCCTGGCGGATGACCCGCGAGACCAGGCTCAGGTTCTTGTTCTGGGTATCGCCGAAATACAGCAGGGTCAACGGCTGGCCCGGCAGCGCGGCGGTGCGGGAGTGGTTCCAGGCGCTCCAGGTGTCGTGGCCCTGCACGCGGTAGGCGTAAAGCGTGTCGGGCTGCAGTTGATCGATATCGACGCGGTGATGGTGCGACACGCCGTTCTCGCTGCGCAGCGCCTGCGTACGCGCGACCAGGCTGCGCGGTGGGCCCAGGTCGGGCGAATCGCTGGCCAACGCCAGTTGCAGGCGCGGCGCGCTGACTGCCGCGTCGGTGCGCCAGGCCACGGCGAAGCCATGGGCGGCATCCTGCGCCGGCGAGGCGACGATGCGGTCCGGGAAACCGGTGGCCGCGTAATGCCGGCTGCCGGCCGGCACCTGGGTATTGGGCTCGGCCGCCGCCCACGCCAGCGGGGCGTGGGCGGCGAGCAGGCACAGCAGGGCCGCGGCGGCGCGCGGCAGGGCCGTGCCGATCATGGCGCGCAATCCTTCAGGCGCAGGGCCTTGGCAATATCGCGCCAGTCGAATGCCGCTACCGCCTGGTCGTCGTGAAGCGCATAGAACACGCCGCGGGGAAAGCGCGCATCGGCACGCGGGTCCAGCCACACGCCATCGGTGTTGGCGGTGATGCGGCCGCTGAAGGCGCCCACGTGCTCCAGCGTGCGCCGGTCGAACACATGGAACAGGCTGCGGTCCTTGAACTGGTCGGTGGCGATCCAATAGCCGCTGCCATCGGCGCACTGCAGCAGCGCCAGGCCCTCGGCCTGCGCCTGGAACAACCCCGCGCCGATGTTGCGGCCGCGATAGCGCCCATCCAGCCCGTACTCGCGCAGCTGGGTGCCGACGGCCACATCCTCCTCGGCGATCAGCAGGCGCGCGTTGGCAACGTCGCCGTAGACCGATTCGGCAATGCGCACCGCGCCCTGCTCGCTGGTGTCGCCGAAGCTGCCGGTGGCCTTGCCCTGCCAGCGGCCGCCTTCCTGCTCGACGCGAAAGCGCTTGAAGCGCGCGCCGAGCTCGGCCAGCGGCGGCGGCACATCCTTGTTGGCCGGCGACATGTAGTTGTCGCTGACGATGACCTCGTAACCGCCGTCCAGCGCGCGCACCCACAGACCGTACGGCTCGCGCAGCACGTCCTGGCCAAACACGGCCAGCGGCTCGAAGGTCGGCAGTGCGAACAGGTGCACGCGGCGGTTGTCGCGCTCGACCACGAACAACAGGTCATCGATCACTGCCACGCCGTTGGGCCGGTCCAGCTCGCCAAGGGCGGCCCCCTTGCCGCCCACCGCGCGCATGCGCACGCCACTGTCGCCATCGAACACCAGCAGCTGGTGCGTACCCTTGGCGGTGGCGATCACCCAGCGCCGCCCGTCCGGTGCGCGCCACGAGGCCGGCGAATCGAGGTTTTCAGCGACCATCGACGGGGTCAGGAACGCCTCGCTGACCACCACGTGCGGCACCCTGGCCTTGGCGAGCAAGGGCTCCCCGCCCTGCTCGTCCGGCTCGCGGCCGGCCGCGGCCGGCGGCGCCGAGGCACAGCCCGACAACAGCGCCACACCCAGCGCCAGGATCACTCCGGCACCGCGCCACGACAGGGCAGCCCTCGCCGCGCCACCTTCAACCCTCGGGCGTGGACCGGCCGGCATCGCGAGGCCCGAGGGAACCACCATGGATGCGAGCAAAGTCGAGTTGCGAGTCGTAGGCACTGCGAGTCCCGGAGGCGTGAACGATGGGTGCGCAAGGTATTTCCATCAGGTTGCACGGCCATGACATGCACGCAGATCGCCGCGCTTGCGGTGATGCGGCTGGCAGTTCGGCGGCGCTGTCCGGCACACTGTGGTCTTCTTTCCGTCATCGATCCGCCATGAAGACCGTCGAAGTGCGCCACCCCCTCGTCCAGCACAAGATCGGCCTGCTGCGCGATGCCTCGCTGAGCACCAAGGGCTTTCGCGAACTGGTCACCGAGCTCGGCACCCTGCTCGCCTATGAGGCCACCGCCGACCTGGAGACCGAGTCCTACAGCATGCCCGGCTGGGCCGGGCCGGTGCAGGTGCAGCGGATTGCCGGGGCCAAGATTTCGCTGGTGCCGATCCTGCGCGCCGGACTGGGCATGCTGCCTGGTGTGCTGGCGTTGATTCCCGCCGCGCGGGTGAGCGTGGTCGGCCTGCAGCGCGACGAACAGACCTTGCAGCCGGTGCCCTACTTCGAGCGCCTGACCGGCCGCCTGGAGGAGCGCGATGCGCTGATTCTCGACCCGATGCTGGCCACTGGCGGCACGCTGATTGCCACGGTGGACATGCTCAAGCGTGCGGGCGCGCGACGCATCAAGGGGATTTTCCTGGTGGCCGCGCCGGAGGGGCTCAAGGCGCTGGAAGCGGCGCATCCGGATGTGGAGGTGTATACCGCCGCGATCGATGAGCGCCTCAATGAGAAGGGCTACATCCTGCCGGGTTTGGGGGATGCGGGCGATCGGATTTTTGGGACGCGGTTGTAAACGACGTTGGGGTCTTGGCGGCGGGATCGGTGCTGAGACCCTTGTAGGAGGGGCTTCAGCCCCGACGAGCGGAGTCGCGAGCTGACAGATCACGGTCGCGGCTGATGGCCGAAGGCCACAAGAGCCGCTCCTACGACGGCCTACGGGCGCTTGGGGGTCAGCGCCTGCAAGGCCGCCGCGGTGTACACCAACGGCGCGTTCCAATTGATCGCCACTTCATTGCTCGCGTAGCTGCACTCCTCGTCCAGCCAGGACAAGGCCGGCAGCTTGCTTTCATAGCGCACGTTGCCGCAGTCCGCGGTGTCCTGCTGGCCCGGATTCGGACCGCCGGAGAGCCAACCCGGCACCGGCGCGGCGATGCCATCGGCTTGCGAAGGGCGGTGGTGGATGTGCATCGGGCTGCGCTGGCCCTGGCCGGTGACGAAGGACACGCCGAGTGGATTGCGGCCGAGCACGTAGTCCAGCTGCGACTGCGCGGCGTCCAGTTGCTCGCGCTTGCCACTGAGGCGGTAACCCTGCAAGAGCACCAGCGCCTGGTTCAGCGCGTCGGCATTGCTGCCCCAGCGAAAGTCCTCGCTCTGCATGGACACGCGCCAGGGCGACTGCCGCCACACTGTCGCCAGGCGCAAAGCCTCTCCTTCCACGGCGGCGCGCACCCTGGCGCGCGCGGCATCGTCTGGCAGGCGCGGCAGATCATTGGCCAGGGAAATCCAGCCCAGCGCGCCCACGTCCGCCCAGGAGGGCACACCGGGCGTGGCGGCGTGGCGCTCGAACTGCGCGTAGTACGCCGCATCGCCGGTCAACAGATACAGCTCTGCCGCGGCCCAGGCGAACTCGTCGGCAAATTGGCTGTCGTTGTAGCCGCCGGTGCGCACGTCGGCCGGCTGCACGTAGGCCACGTCCGGATGCGCCTGCGCCCAGCGCCACGCCGCCTCGGCCGCGGCGCGCATGCGTGCGGGCACGCCGGGGAACTGCGCTTCATACGGCGCGTACGCGCGCGCGGCCTGCGCCATCACCGCGGCGAAATCCAGGGTCGCGGCCGTGCCCTTGCCCACCATGTAGCGCGGTGCATTGGCCTGCGCCGGCATCACCATGCCGTCAAAGCTGAGATTGGTGAGCTTGTGATAGACGCCGCCATCGCCCGGGTCCTGCATCGCGAGCATCCACTCCAAGTTCCACCAGGTCTCATCGAGGACGTCGGGTACCGCGTTGCCACTTTCAGGAATGCCGATGTCTCGCGCGCGAAAGAACTGCGGGTAGTGCATCCACGCCGAGAGCAGCGTCCAGGTGGTGATGCCGGAATTGACCACGTACTTGTTGTAGTCGCCGGCGTCATACCAGCCCTTCGGCGCGGATACGACGGTACCCGTGGGCCGGCCGGGCGAAGCGGCCGAAGGATGGATCAGTACCTGCGTGTCCGGATGCCCGGCGTCGCGCGCATAGGCCCCGGCATGCGCTGCATCCAGGGCAATGCTGGCGCGGTTGTAGTAGTAGGCCTTGAGCGCGGCATCGGCCAGGCCGGCGTAGGCATCGCGATCAATGCGGAAGGCATCGGATGCCGGCACTCCAGGCACTTCGATGCGGTACAGCCCCGGCGCCGACAGCGCACTGAAATCCGCCAGCGCGGCCTCGCGCGCGGCCGGCGCCCATGTCGCCGGCGCGGTCAGTTCGCCGCGCAGCACCACATGCCCATCGCTGGCGCGAACGATGCTGAAGCGCCCGGCGGCGGGTGCATCCTCAACCACGGCCAGCTTGCGCGCGCCGGGTGCAAAGCCCAACTGATCGACGCGGATGGCGGGCGCGGCCAGCGCAGGGCCGGCAAGCACCAGCAGGCAACAGGCGGTGGCGCGAGGCAGCAGGCGTCGGAGCATTCAAGGTCACCCGGCAGGAAAGAGCCCCGATCCTGCCGGCGCCGGCCCACCAGCGCAAGCCGCGCGCCCTGGTTCGCTTGGCGCCGGGCCAATGCGCCGGCGCCTGTCTCAAGCCAGCAGTGGTGTAGCCAGGCTGCGCGCGCGCAACTCGCCCAGCTCGTGCGTGGTGCCGAAGCGTCCACGCTCGTCGCGCACCACCTGCGCCAGCGCGCAGGACGGATCATGGGTGAAGAACAGATGCACGTTGCGGGCGAGCTTGTCTTCCAGAAACGCGCGCTTCTCGTCGATCAGCAACTCGGCGTTGCGGTCGTAGCCCATGGTGATCGGCACATGCACCCAGGAGCGCCCCGGGATCAGGTCGGCACAGAAGGCCACGCCGCCATGCGGTTGCCCATCCACCAGCGACGGCCCGGCGATTTCGGCCAGCATCAATCCCGGCGTGTGTCCATCGCTGAAGCTGAAACGCACCGCCTGCCCCAGCGTCCGCGAATACGCGCCGTCAACAATCTCCAGCCGGCCACTGTCCTGCAGCAGGCCAGGCAGTTCGGCGATGAAGCTGGCGCGGTCACGCGGATGCGGCTGCACGGCGCGCTGCCAGTGCGTGGCGCCGACCAGGAACGTCGCATTGGGAAACAGCAGCTCCGGCCCGCGGCCTTCGCTCCACGGCGCCAGCAGGCCGCCGGCGTGGTCGAAATGCAGGTGGCTGAGCACCACCACGTCGATATCCTCGTGCTCGAAGCCGGCATCGCGCAGCGAGTCGATCAACACGTGCCGCGATTCCTGCACGCCATAGCGTTCGCGCAGCTTGGGCGCGAAGAACGCACCGATGCCGGTCTCGAACAGCACCGTCTTGCCCGCCAGCGGACTGGCCAGCAGCGCGCGGCAGGCCAGCTCGATGCGATTGTGCGCGTCCGGCGCGGCCCACTGCTCCCACATCGCGCGCGGCGCGTTGCCGAACATCGCCCCGCCATCGAGCTTCTGGCTGTTGCCGCGAATGGACCACAATTTCATGGCTGCCTCCCGGGTTGCCATTGCCGCCGCGCTCAGGGCGTGGCGTTTGCCTGCACCTGCGCGCTGCCCACCGGGTTGCGCGGATCGCTGCCACCGCGCAGCACGTTGCTGCGGCGGTCCCACTCCACGGTCTGCAGGTTGCCCCACACGTGGCTGGAACCGCGGCCGCCCTCTGCGCTGTCGCCCGGCACGTCGAGCGTGTGCCCGAGCTTGCGCAGGCCGGCGGCCACCTCCGGGGTGAACGCGCCGCTCTCCGCTTCGATCACATCCGGCAACCACTGGTGGTGATAGCGCGGCAGCGCGGCCACCTGCTGCGCCTGCAAGCCGGCGTCGTAGCCGAGGATGCCCAGCAGCACCATGGTGATGATGCGGCTGCCGCCCGGCGTGCCGAGCACGGCCACGCGTTCGGGCGATTCCATGAAGGTGGGCGTCATCGAGCTGAGCATGCGCTTGCCCGGCTTGGGCGCGTTGGCGTCGTAGCCCATCACGCCAAAGGCATTCGGGGTGCCGGGCTTGAGCGCGAAGTCGTCCATCTCGTCGTTGAGCAGCACGCCGGTGCCCTTGGGAATCAGGCCCGAGCCATACAGCAGGTTGACCGTCTGCGTGGCGCCGACGCGGTTGCCTTCGGCATCGATGATGGAGAAGTGCGTGGTTTCGTCATCTTCCAGCGGCGTCGGGTTGCCGGATAGCAGGTCGCTGGGCGTGGCCTTGGCCGGGTTGATGGTGGCGCGCAGCCCCATCGCGTAGTCCTTGCTGGTCAGCACGCGCTGCGGAATGCTGACGAAGTCCGGGTCGCCAAGGAAGAAGGTGCGATCGCGGTAGGCGCGGCGCATGGCTTCCACCACCAGGTGGGTGCGTTGCACGTCGTCGAGCTTCGCCAGGTCCCAGCCTTCCAGCACCTGCAACATTTCGGCCAGGGCGATGCCGCCGGAGGACGGCGGCGGCGCGGTGGTGATCTTCCAGTCGCGGTACTGGAAGCTGATCGGCGTGCGCTCCTTGACCTGATAGGCGGCCAGTTCGCGCGCGGTCCAGCGGCCACCTGCCTGCTTCACCCCGGCCAGCAACTTGTTGGCGGTTTCGCCGCGGTAGAAGCCATCAAAGCCGTGCTCGCCGAGCAGCGTCAGCGTGCGCGCCAGCTCCGGCTGCTTGAACACATCGCCCTCGGCGATGGGCCGGCCGTTGCGCAGATAGACCTCGCGGGTGCCGGGGTAGCGCTCCATGACTTCGCGCCGCGAGGCGTAGCCACGCGCCATCCGCGCGTAGACCGGAAAGCCTTCGTTGGCGATGCGGATGGCCGGTGCCAGCGACTGCTTCAGCGGCAGGCGGCCGTACTTGCCGGCCAGCTCCACCAGCGCCGCCGGCAGGCCGGGAATGCCCGCCGACCACGGACCGTTGACCGAGCGGTCGCGGTCCAGTTCGCCATTCTTGTCCAGGTACTGCTCGGGCGTGGCCGATTCGGGCGCGTACTCGCGCGCGTCGAGCATCACGTCCTTGCCGCTGCGCGCGTCGTGCAGCAGGAAGAAGCCACCGCCGCCCAGGCCCGAACTGATCGGCTCGACCACCGCGAGCGTCGAGGACACCGCCACCGCCGCATCGAAGGCATTGCCGCCTTCGCGCAGCATCTGCAGGCCGGCCTCGGTGGCCAGATGGTGGCCGCTGGCGACCGCGGCGCCGGGCGGATGCGTGGCAGTCGCCGGCGACAGCACTGTCGGCTCGGCCGCAAACAATGGAGCGGCGACCAGGGCCAGCAGGAGCAGCAGCGCGGGGCGGCGGCGGACGAAGGGCTTCATGGCGATGGCGGCTCCTCTGTGTACAGCTCGGGATGGTCCTGCTGCAGCTGGCGCAACTTGGCCAGCAGCTGATCATGGGTCTCGGGGATGTCCGGATCCGGGTCGATGCATTCGACCGGGCACACGACCACGCACTGCGGCTCGTCGTAATGGCCCACGCATTCGGTGCAGCGCGCCGGGTCGATGATGTAGATGGTCTCGCCCATGGAGATGGCGCGATTCGGGCACGCCGGCTCGCAGACGTCGCAGTTGACGCACAGCTCGTTGATCTTCAGCGACATGGCGATGGCGTCGCGGCGCGGGCAATGGCGCCGGCGCGGGGCGGGAGCGCGAGTCCAGCGGAGGCTGGCTCGGCACGGCGTGACGCCGTATGTGGGGGGTGTGGCAGTGGCACTGATCTTCCGCAAGATCGGGCCGGGCGGCGAGCGCCCGGCCCGAAGGGCATTACTTGGCTTCGACGAAAATGTACTCGGCGCCGGTCGGCTGGACGACGGTCTGCACACGTGCGTTGTCGGCGGCGTCGCCGATGAACACGATGCGCACACCCTTCATCGAGTTGGCCTGCACGTCCTTGAACACCACGCCGATCATGTCCGCCATCTTGGCCGAGGCCGACGAACCGAAGGCGATCATGTTGCCCGGGCTGATGCCACGGCTGATGGTGGTGGTGGCGCTTTCAACCTGGCGGTCGTACTTGGCCTGGAACTCCGGGTCGGACTCCGGCGGCAGGTAGTACAGGAACGGGCTGTTGGTGACGTTGCCCATGTTCTGGATCGCCACGGCCTGCAGGTACTGCTTCCAGCCCGCGTCATCGTCCTTGGCCGGGGCCTTCGGCGCCGGGGCGGCTTCGGCCACCGGCTTGGCCTCTTCCTTCTTGCAGGCGGTGAACGCCAGCGCGAACGAGGCGATGAGCAGCGCACGCATGAGATTCTTCATTAGAGTGTTCCTCCCTACTTTCTGTTTTGGTTATGGGTGTGGCGTAACCGTCGAAGCGCTCAGGCCTGGGCCCGCGCCTCGCGAACCTGGCGCAGCGCCTCGACGACCGAGGCCGGCACGAAACCGGACACGTCGCCGCCAAGGCGGGCGATCTCGCGCACCAGCGAAGACGAGATGAAGCTGTACTGCTCGGCCGGGGTCAGGAACAGCGTCTCGACCTCCGGGATCAGGTGGCGGTTCATGCTCGCCATCTGGAACTCGTATTCGAAGTCCGACACCGCGCGCAGGCCACGCAGCAGCACGCCGGCCCCGACTTCGCGGACGAAGTGCGCCAGCAGCGTGTCGAAACCGCGCACCTCGATGTTGCCGTGCCCGCCAAGCGCTTCGCGGGCCAGCGCCACGCGGCGTTCCAGCGGCAGCGCCGGGCCCTTGGTCGGGCTGTAGGCCACGCCCACCACGACCTTGTCGAACAGCGGCGCGGCACGCGCGACCAGGTCGATGTGGCCGTTGGTGATCGGATCGAAGGTGCCCGGATAGACGGCGATGCGGCGATTGGCCACGGTCATGCTGGGTTACCGCGTTAAGGTGGCGTCAGTGTAGCAGCGGCCCGCCGGTACAGCGCATAGCGCACGTCGCGGGTAGCGCCATCGCGGTGCAGCATCCACTCCGGCGCGACTGCCGGCACGGCGTCATGCGGCGCCTCCAGATACAGCCAGGCATCGTCGGCCAGTTGCGCCGGCAGCGCTGCAAGCACCTGATTCCAAAGGCCGGCGGCAAAGGGGGGATCGACGAAGGCAATGTCGAAGCGCTGCCCGGGCGCACGCGCCAGCCAACGCAAGGCATCGTCCTGGACCACGTCGACCTGCGCTGCGGCGCCCAGCCGTGCCACCTGCTCGCGCAGCCGCGCGGCCAGGTCCGGGTCGCGCTCGACCAGGCAGGCCGAGGCCGCCCCGCGCGATACGGCTTCCAGGCCCAGGGCACCGCTGCCGGCAAACAGATCCAGCACCCGCGCGCCGGGCAGGCGCGGCATCAGCCAGTTGAACAAGGTTTCGCGGACTCGGTCGCTGGTCGGACGCAGGCCCGGCAGGTCTGGCACCGGCAGGCGCGTGTTGCGCCAGCGCCCGCCAATGATGCGCACCTGGCCCTCGCCGCGGCCGCGCGTGCTCATGTCTGGCCCCGCGCGGGTGCAGCTGAGGGATTGCGTTGCGGGCGGGCATGCCGCGCAGGGAGCGGCGCGGCGTGCTGCGTGCGGGGCGCGGGCATCAGGTTCATCGGCCGCGCATGATAGACCAGCGCCTTGAAAAGCGCCGCTGCGCCCCATACCCGGAAGGCCATCGCCGCGATCGCGGCCCGGCCACATGGAGCACGAAACTGATGACCGCCCAAACCCCGTCCGCGTCCCAGAGCCAGACCCTGGGCTTCCAGACCGAGGTCAAGCAGCTGTTGCAGCTGATGATCCATTCGCTGTACTCGAACAAGGAAATCTTCCTGCGCGAGCTGGTCTCCAACGCCGCCGACGCGGCCGACAAGCTTCGCTTCGAGTCGCTGGTCAAGCCCGAACTGCTGGAAGGTGGCGGCGAGCTGCGCATCCGCGTGGACTACGACCGCGATGCGCGCACGGTGAGCATCGAGGACAACGGCATCGGCATGAGCCGCGAGGAGGCCATCGCCCACCTCGGCACCATCGCCAAGTCCGGCACCGCCGACTTCCTGGCCCACCTCAGCGGCGACCAGAAGAAGGACGCACACCTGATCGGCCAGTTCGGCGTCGGCTTCTACAGCGCCTTCATCGTCGCCGACCAGGTGGATGTCTACAGCCGCCGCGCCGGGCTGCCGGCCAGCGAGGGCGTGCACTGGTCCTCGCGCGGCGAAGGCGAGTTCAACGTCGCCACCGTGGAACGGCCCGAACGCGGCACGCGCATCGTGCTGCACCTGAAGGACGGCGAGGAAGGCTTTGCCGATGGCTGGCGCCTGCGCACGATCATCAAGAAGTACTCCGACCACATCGCCCTGCCGATCGAACTGCGCCAGGAATCCGCGGCCCAGGACGAGGCCGCCGCCGAGCCGAAGTGGGAGGCCGTCAACCGCGCCAGCGCGCTGTGGACGCGCCCGCGCAACGAGATCAAGGACGAGGAGTACAAGGAGTTCTACAAGCACCTGGCGCACGACCATGCCGACCCGCTGGCCTGGAGCCACAACAAGGTCGAAGGCAAGCTCGAATACACCTCGCTGCTGTACGTGCCCGGCCGCGCCCCGTTCGACCTGTACCACCGCGATGCGGCCAAGGGTCTGAAGCTGTACGTGCAGCGCGTTTTCATCATGGACCAGGCCGAGCAGTTCCTGCCGCTGTATCTGCGCTTCATCAAGGGTGTGGTGGATTCGGCGGACCTGTCGCTGAATGTCTCACGCGAAATCCTGCAGGCCGGGCCGGTGATCGACACCATGAAGTCGGCGCTGACCAAGCGCTCACTGGACATGCTGGAAAAACTGGCCAAGGACAGCCCGAGCGACTACGCCGCGTTCTGGAAGCAGTTCGGCCAGGTGCTGAAGGAAGGCCCGGCCGAGGACTACGGCAATCGCGAGAAGATCGCCGGACTGCTGCGCTTTGCCTCCACTGCCGGCAGCGATGGCAGCCAGGACGTGGCCCTGGCCGATTACGTGGCGCGGATGCCCGAGGGCCAGGACAAGCTCTACTACCTCAGCGGCGAAACCTACGCGCAGATCAAGGACAGCCCACACCTGGAGGTGTTCCGCAAGAAGGGCATCGAGGTGCTGCTGCTGACCGACCGCATCGACGAATGGCTGATGGGCTACCTGACCGAGTTCGACGGCAAGTCCTTCGTCGATATCGCCCGCGGCGACCTGGACCTGGGCGCGCTGGGCAGCGCCGAGGACAAGCAGGCGCAGGAACAGGCCGCGCAGGCCAGGCAGGGATTGGTGGAGCGCCTGAAGGGCGTCTTCGGCGATGACGTGGCCGAAGTGCGCGTGTCGCAGCGCCTGACCGACTCGCCGGCGATCCTGGCCATCGGCCGTGACGATCTGGGGCTGCAGATGCGGCAGATCCTGGAGGCCAGCGGGCAGAAGCTGCCCGAGGCCAAGCCGGTGTTCGAGTTCAACCCGGTGCACCCGCTGATCGAACGGCTGGATGCGGAAAGCGATGTGGCGCGTTTTGGCGAACTGGCGCGCGTGTTGTTCGACCAGGCCGCGCTGGCGGCTGGCGATACGCTGAAGGACCCGGCGGGTTATGTGCGCCGGCTCAACAAGCTGTTGCTCGAGCTTTCGGGGGGTTGAGCGGCAGGGCTGCCGCGTCGGGGCTAAAGCCCCTCCCACAGTACGATCGCATACTTCACCGACGTCCCATCGGCCTTCGATTGCATTGTGGGAGGGGCTTCCAGCCCCGACACCCAGCGGCGCTCGCCATGCATCTGCTCACGCCATGACATCCAGCAAGAACCCCACACTCTCGTCGCCGGCCCGCAGCATCCGCGCATTCGCGTCGAACGCCAGCAGCGCCGAGCGCGACTCCACCAGGTCACCGACCGGTGCGCCGTCATCCGGCCCGGCTGCCACCACCGCACCCACCACGCCGCCACCGGCGCTGGCCGCGGCGCTGACACCCAGGCGCTGGCTGCCCGCCACCGGCAACCGCGCCACGTTGGAGGCGGCCGCCTCCAGCCGCAGCGAAGCCACGCGCATGCCCGAAGCGGCGATTCCCAGGCTGTCCATCGGCTTTCCCCTGGCCGCCACAGTGACAGCCCTGCGCGAACGTTAGCGGCCGCGCCCGGCCTGACTTGAGTCCACACGGGCCTCGCAGCCCCGGGTGGTAGCATTGCCTTCTGCCCCAAAGCCCCCGCCAATGCTCAATATTTTCCGCCGCAAGAAGCCCCAGGACACCGCGCCGGACGCGCCCCAGACCCACCACTACTCGGCCGAGGAAATGGCTGCGGCATTCCCGCAGGCGCCGGCCAAGGCCAGCGAAACCGTCAGTTTCGACGAGCTGGCTCAGGCCTTGCCGCTGGACCCTGGCAAGGCGGCGACTGCCGATGCGCCGATTGCTTCAGTGCAAGCCGACGCGGTTTCCACGGTGGAACCCGCGGAAAGCGCTATCGCCGCCACCACCGCGAGCGCAACCGCGCAGCCCGCTGCGCTGGTGCCGGCCGAGCCGGTGCAAGACTACGTGGGCGTCGCGCCGCCGGCTTTCGACCCGGCAGTGCCAGCCGCCGCAAGCGCTACCGCCACCACCGATGACATGGCCGACCTTGGCGCGCATGCGGCCGTGCCCGCTCCCGCCGGCAAGCTCGGCTGGCGCGAGCGCCTGCGCGGCAGCACGTTCGCGCGCAGCTTTGGTGGCCTGTTCTCGCGCAATCCGCGCTTGGACGACGACCTGCTCGACGAGATCGAAACCGCGCTGATCACCGCCGACGTCGGCATGCCCGCCACCACCGCGCTGGTCGAAGGCCTGCGCAAGCGCATGAAGGCGCGCGAGTTCGCCGACGCGTCCGCCCTGCTCGCCGCGTTGCGCGCCGAGCTGATCGGCATTCTGCGGCCGGTGGCACAGCCGCTGGTCATCGACCGCAATCGCAAGCCCTTCGTCGTGCTGACCGTCGGCGTCAACGGCGTCGGCAAGACCACCACCATCGGCAAGCTCGCCAAGCGTTTCAAGGACGAAGGCCACGGCCTGATGCTGGCCGCGGGCGACACCTTCCGCGCTGCCGCGGTGGCCCAGCTGCAGGCCTGGGGCCAGCGCAACGGCGTGACCGTGATTGCCCAGGGCCAGAACGCCGACGCCGCCTCGGTTGCGTTCGACGCGCTGCAGGCCGCGCAGGCGCGCGGCACTGGCGTGCTGATCGCCGACACCGCCGGGCGCCTGCATACGCAGACCGGCCTCATGAACGAGCTGGGCAAGATTCGCCGCGTGCTCGGCAAGATCGACCCCAGCGCGCCGCATGAGGTGCTGATGGTGATCGACGGCACCACCGGCCAGAACGCGCTTTCGCAGCTGCGCCAGTTCCATGCCGCGGTCGGCGTCACCGGCCTGGTGGTGACCAAGCTCGACGGCACCGCCAAGGGTGGCGTGGTGTTTGCGCTGGCGCGCGAGTTCGGCATTCCGATTCGTTTTGCCGGCATCGGCGAGCGTCCCGAAGACCTGCGCGTGTTCGACGCCGAGGCCTTCGTCGACGCGCTGCTGCCGGAGGCGTTGGGCGCCTGAGCGCCCTGCCCTTGGCCGCCGTAGCCGTCGGGCCCCGGACCAGGGCGCGTGAGACGATGCCGCTGCCCTTCAGCCACCGCCTGCTGGCCTGGTTCGACCGTCATGGCCGCCACGACCTGCCCTGGCAGCACCCGCGCACGCCGTACCGGGTGTGGCTGTCGGAAATCATGCTGCAGCAGACGCAGGTGGCCACGGTCATCCCGTATTTCCAGCGGTTCCTGCAGCATTTTCCCAGCCTGCGTGACCTGGCCGGCGCCAGCGAGGACGCGGTGATGGCGCAATGGGCGGGCCTGGGCTATTACGCCCGGGCGCGCAACCTGCATGCCGCGGCCAAACGCTGTGTCGAACTGCATGATGGCGAGCTGCCGCGCGACTTCGATGCCTTGCACGCGCTGCCGGGTATCGGCCGCAGCACCGCGGGGGCGATCCTGAGCCAGGCCTGGAACGAGCGCTTTGCGATCCTCGACGGCAACGTCAAGCGCGTGCTCGCGCGCTTTCATGGCATTGAAGGGTTTCCCGGCTTGCCAGCGGTCGAGAAGCAGTTATGGGGGTTGGCGCAGGCGCATGTAGAGATCGTGCCCGATGCGCGCATGGCCGACTACACCCAGGCGCAGATGGACTTCGGCGCCACCCTGTGCACCCGTGCGCGGCCGGCGTGCGCGCTGTGCCCGTTGCAGGACGACTGCGTGGCGCGGCGCGAGGGTCTGACTGACGCACTGCCCACGCCCAAGCCGGGCAAGGCCATTCCCGAGCGTTCGGCGGTGTTCCTGCTGCTGCGCAATGCCCGCGGCGAGTTGCTGCTGCACAAGCGTCCGCCGGTCGGCATCTGGGCTTCGCTATGGTCGCTGCCGCAGGCCGAGGACCTGGCCCAGGCGCGCACGTGGTTCGATGATCACTTGCTTGGTGACTTCGACGCGGCGCAGGCGCTGCCGGATTTCGTCCATGTCTTTACGCATTACCGCCTGCACATGCAGCCGCTGGCAATCGGCCCGGTCGCGGCGGGCGATGCGGTGGGCGACAATGATGACCTGCGCTGGGTCGCGCCCGGCGAGCTCGCCACGCTGGGCCTGCCGGCGCCGATCCGCAAACTCCTGAGTCCGTGAGCGCCATGTCCCGTACCGTCTTCTGCACCTATCTCAAGCGCGAGGCTGCCGGCCTCGATTTCGTGCCCTACCCTGGCGCCCTTGGTCAGCGCGTATTTGCCGAAATCAGCAAGGAAGCCTGGGCGGCGTGGCTGGCGCACCAGACCATGCTGATCAACGAGAACCGCCTGTCGCCGCGCGACCCGGCGCACCGCGCCTTCCTCGAAGCGGAATTGCAGAAGTTCCTGTTTGCCGGCGATGCGGAAAAGCCGGCGGGCTATGTGGCGCCAGAGGCGCCCTGACTGACCGCCGCGCGAAAATCCGATCACCGCACTATCGCCGCACTGTAGGAGCGGCTTCAGCCGCGACCGGACGGCGTCGGCCCCAGCAGCAACCCCCGCGAGCCGACAGAGTCGGGGCTGAAGCCCCTCCTACAGCGAGCCCGACGAGGACGAACGGTCAACCGCCCCCGTTCGCCTTCGATTGCGCCCGCTCCTCGGTCTTCGCCTCGCGCAGCTGCTGCTCGGAGACCTTCAGCGCCTTCACATCCAGCGGCCGGATCGACTCGATGCGACACGGCAGGCGGATCGAGCGCGGGCCGCCCAACACGATCACATCATCAAAGCGCGCCGACACCTGGCCACCCATGTTGGTGATCGAGATTGCCGGCGCGTAATCCAGGTCGTTGCACGGCCCCGCCAGCTCCAGCAGGTAGGCCGTGCCTGGTCGGGTCCACACCGCCAGCGCGGTGTCGCCCAGGTTGCTCCAGCCGTTGAGGTTGCCGAAGTACTGGAAATTGCGGACCGGGGCGCCGGCATGCGCCCGGTACAGGGCGAGGCGCTCGTCGTCGCTGATGCGGTTGGTGGCGCAGCCGCCCAGGGCGGCGGTGAGCAGGGCCAAGGCCAGGACGCGCTTCATGTGCCGCACCTTCTAAAGGGTTGGGGCGCCAATCTTGCCGCGTGCCGGTGCCGCCGGCACGTGAGGGTGCAAGGGGCGTTCAGCAGCCGGTGGACTGACCGCGGGATGCGGTCAGTGTCCCGGGCCGGCCAGCGGCCGCACGTAGGTCAGCAGGCTTACCAGCAGCTTGCCCGGCTCTTCCCACGGCACCATGTGCGCGGAGTGCTCGAACCACACGCCCTGCTTCATCGGCGCCTGCACCTGCGCCAGCCATTGCTCGGTCGGCACTGACGGGGTGGTGTAGTCATGCCGGCCCATGAACATCAGCACCGGGATGGGAAAGCGATGCACGCCGGTGAAGTCCACGCCCAGGAACTCGGGCAGCACGCGACCCAGGGTGAAGATGTTGCTTGCGTCGATGGCGCAGCGATCCGCATCGTCGTATTCGGGCGACAGTTTGGGACCGTTGAAGAAGTACCCCGAGGTTTCGCGATACGCACTCATGCCGCCGTAGAACTGAGCCCACTTGCGCGCCGCCACGATGCGCTCGCGGGTGAGCGGCGTGTTACCGGGGTACGGCGCGATGGCCGCCAGTTCCTTCTGCGCCTCGGCGTTGTGGTGCAGCCTGGCCTGTTCCACCGCGTAGTCGTAGCTGACGCGCTCGTTCTCGCGCACGTTGATCACCTGGCCCACGCCGACATAGGCATAGAACAGGTCCGGCCGCTTCAGCGCCGCGCGCATGGACACGATCGTGCCCCAGCTGTGGCCCATCAGGATCACCTTGGGCTTGTGATAGCGCTTGCGCACCGCTTCGGCGATGGCGATGGCGTCGTCTGCGTAGCGCTCGATCTGCAGGGTGTCGGCCACCGCGTCCTGCGGATTGAGGTTGAAGGTCTTGCCCGCGGCGCGCTGGTCGTAGGTGACCATGGTGAAGTACTCCTCCAGCGGGCGCTGGAACTGCCACAGGCTCGGCGTCAGCGGCGAGGCCGGGCCGCCATGCACGAACAGCACGACCGGGTTGTCGCGATCCTGCCCGCGCGCGGTGACCCACTGCTGGATGCCGCCCGCCGGCTCGGCCCAGGCTTCCTGCACGCCGTTGGGCGCGCTGATCTTGCCCAGGTCGGCAATGATCGCCCGCGACTTCGCGTAGGCGGCCGTATCGGGGCAGGACTCGGCCGCTTGCAGCGACCCGCACAGCAGCACCAGCAACCCCGCCATCCATCGCTTGCCCATCGCCCTGCCCTCGTGTGGTGTGTTGGCGGGCAAGTTAGCGGGGCGGGCCCGGGCGTGGAATGTGCAGGAGGTCGTGTCCGCGCAGCGGACAGCGCGGACATGGCGGACGCGCGCAGCACAGGTGGCTTCTTCGCGCAGGCTTGGGCCCCCGCGCCGGCAGCGGACGTCCGGTGGCTGCTTGTCCGGTTCTCCAGGTCTTCCGCGTTGGCGTGTGTGTGAGCGGCGGACGGCCCCGTGGGGCGAGGCCCGCATGCCGCAAGGAGTATCGAGAGCCAGGGAGTAGTGCCATGTCCCAATTCCTGATGGTCGCCATCGTCGGCCTGATGCTGCTGCTGCCGCTGCTGCCGGCATCGGCGATCTTCTATCTGCTCAAGTCCCGCCAGGAACGGCTCAAGGACCGTGCGCCCGGGCTGGCCAGCGGCGTGTTCAACGTGCTCGGCTTCAAGATGAGTTTCGAGGCTGCCGGCTCGACTGCGACCTACCTGACCCTGCTGGGCTTTGCCACGTTCCTGTTCCTGCACATGGAGTCGGTGGACCGCTCGGAGCGCAACAAGGACAAGCAGGACGCCTGGCTGGTGCAGGTGCCAGTGCTGATGAAGGACGCCGCCGGCCGGGACATCGCACCGGGCAGCTACGAGTACACCCAGATCAAGGCGTCGGTGACACCGTATTCGGTGCTGCGCGCGAACAAGCTGTCGTTGTGGGTGACCCGCCAGGATGGCGCCTTCCCGGCGTTGAACCTGGAGATTTCCGGCACGCCGCCCAAGGTGGTGGATCTCAACGACCCGGCCATTGCCAGGATCCAGGACGGAAACCGCATCGTCGTCGAGCCGGCGACAATCACCTTGCTGGCGCCGTATACCGCGTCGGCGGGCGACGCGCCGGCCGCGACGCCGACGCCGCTGTCGCCGGCCACCACCATCACCGCGCTGGCAACGCCGCCGGTGACGGGGCCGACGCAATGAGCCGCGGCTGGTTCGTCGTGGGTGTGGCGCTTGGGCTGCTGTTCACCGGCACGGCGATGGCGACGCAGGTGCGCGGGCGCGTGGACTTCCACGGTCCGTCCGGCGTGTTCCCGATGGTCAATGCGCAGGTTACGCTGTGCCGTGGGCCTAACGCCTGCGGGCCTGCGACCGTGACCGGCGCTGATGGGATGTACTACCTGGTGGTGGAGCCGGGGACGTACCAATTGCTCATCAATGGCGCTGTGAAGCAGCAGATTTCGATTCCGCCGGGTGTGCCGTTGTTTGATGTGGCGCCGTTGCCGGGGAGTTGATGGGGGCAGGGCTAGTGATGCGCCCGGCGCGAGAAGCACTGGTCCACCTCTACTCGACGAGAGGCAGGTTTCAGGAGAGCTGCGCCCCTGCCTGAAACGAAAAACGAGCCTTTCGGCTCGTCCTCATCAAACCCTTCGCTTTCAGCGAACCATCATGGTGGCCGGGGAGGGAATCGAACCCCCGACACGGGGATTTTCAATCCAGCGCCGATCGGGCGAAAAGCCCTGAAAAACCTACGCCCGGCGCCGACCTCGTGGTAATTCTGGTGTAATCCTGCGCCGGCGAGCGGGCTTGCTGGCCATCGCCGCCTGCAGCTTGTCCATCGCCTCGGCCATGGCTCCGGCGTGCGTGTAGCGCTCCACCATCGCCCTCGACTTCCAGCCGCCCATCGCTTGCAGAGTCGCCGCATCGACGCCGGCATGCGCCGCGTTCGTGGCCATGGTGTGCCGCATCTTGTGCGGGGTGATCACCGCGGCCAGGCCGGCAGCCTTCACCACGCGGCGGAACGCCTTGTAGACGTTCGTTGCGTGGCCGCTGCTGCTGGTGCTGCTGGGGAACAGCCATTCGCTGCTGTGATCCTTCAGCCGCTCGCCAAGGTAGGCGCACAGTTCCGCGGTCATCGGCTGCTGGCGCTCACCGGCCTTGTCACGATCGACCCACAGCACGCGCCGGCGCAGGTCCAGCTCATCGACCCGGATCCGCAGGATCGCCGACAGGCGCATGCCGGTGTGCAGGCCGACCATGCAGAACGTCAGGACGTGCTCATTCGGGTCCTCAACGGCGGCGCGCAGCAGCGCCTGGATCTCGGCCGGCTTGAGGTAGACCGGCTTGGACTGCGGCTCCTTCAGCAGCTTCACCCGGAACGGCAGGCCCGGCAGCAGCGCCAGCTCCTCCGAATTGGCCGCCAGGCCGAGCAGGTGGCTCACCACGGCCAACTCACGGTTGACCGTGGCAGGGGTAGCGCCCTCCTTCTGGCGGGCCGCTGCGTATTTCCTGAGATCGGTTTGCGTGAGGGCCGAGAGCTGGATCGACCCCAGCAGCCGATAGAGGTGCTGCTGCAGGCGCGCCGTCTTCTTCGGGATGTCCTTCCCGCCGGTGGCCTCCAGGTGCTCGAGGTACAGCTTGCCGGCCTCGCGGAACGTCACCGCCCTCGCCTTCCGGACCCCGTGCGCCTTCTCGTGCTTCCCAGCCTTGAGCCTGGCGACGACCTCCTCGGCCTGGGTGCGGGTGAAGCCCTGCGATTCCATGCCGACGACCTGGTGATGCCGGCGCCGGCTCACCATCACGTTGACCGACCACCTGCCGTCACCGTCCGCGGTGCGCGTGTAGGTGATGCCCCGCTCGCTCACCGACTGGCCGGGTTGCAGGCCGCGCAGGCCGCTGCGCGTCAGCTTGGAGAAGGCGGTCATTTGCTGCGGTTTGCCTCGGCGGCGCGCTTGATGATCCCAAAGGCCTCGTCGCGCTCAGCCTTTTCAAGCTGACGTAGCCACGTCTCAAGATCGTCAATCGCGTCCTTCAGCTCAGCCTCCTCGAACTCGTTGCGATCATCGACATCCCATAACCTCACAACCTCCGAAGCAGCCTCGCGAAGTTCCTGCAAAGCAAGATCACGCTTCGCCTGCGCGGGGTTCTCTTGCTCGAGGCTGCGCTGAAGCCTAGTGGCGATTTCGGAAGCGAGAGATCTCCCCGCCTCGTCGGCCGCAGTCTGCAGGGTGGCGCGAATCGCCGGCAGCAATCGAACGCTGAAGGTCTCGGGCTTCTGGTCTGCCTGTTTGGGCGGCCGCCCGGACCGCTTGGTTGTCTCCGTACGAGCCATAAAACGCCTCAATAAATACCGATTGCAAGTTAACACAAACAACCCCTTGCAGTTCTCCGTGAACCGCAGTAGGATCAATTTCGCGAACACATTCGCACATAACCCAACCCAGGAGAACCCATGAAGAGCATCGCCAATGCCGCCCAGGTGCGGGACCGTATGAACGTCGATCAGGCGGCTGAACGCCTTGGCCTCTCGCGCAGCACGCTGGAAAAGATGCGCCATACCGGCCGCGGCCCGCGCTACGTGAAGCTGGGCGGCCGGGTGTTCTACCGCCGCGTGGATCTCGACGCCTACATCGAAGGGGCCATCGTGGAGACGGCCGACAGCCGTGCACTGGCCGGTTGAAAAGAAAGCGGCCCGGGTGTTCGAGACCCGAGCCGCCTGAGTGATCCCCAACCCGAGAGGAAGGAAGACCATGAACGCGAATGTACATCAACAGATGCTGGATGCAATCGCCCAGCTGCCAGAAGACGAGGCCGAGGAAGTCAGGGGGCGCATCGCCGGCCGCCGCGAGCTGCAGTTTGGCGTGCTGATGGATGCGCACTTCGACGTGAGCAACTGCGCTAGCACGCTCGAACTGATCCTGATGGATGAGACGTTCGACAGGGCCGATTTTCCGCAGTACCTGACCGGTCCGCTGACCCTCGCCCACAAGACCTTGGCCGCGCTCGCGGAGCGCATGGGGAAGGCCCTGTGAGCGCGCAGATCATCGCCTTTCCTGGCGGCCAACGATTCGTCTCCCCCCCTCGCGCGCGCTTGGCCTACGACCTCGATCTGGAAGTCGACAAGCTGGCCGAGTTGGTCGCCGCCAGGGCGATCGAGAAGCGCCAGAAGGCCGAAGCCTTCCAAGTCAACAACCCCGGAGCGCATGGAACGATCGACGCAGTCCTGCGCATCGTGGCGTGGGCCATGTCACATCGGCAGCTTCCTTCGGCGCATGCCTTCATGGAGCGCTGGGGAATGTCTCGGGCCACCGCTTACCGCTACCGAGCCCGCCTGACGAATTCTGGCCTTACTCCGAGGAGCCACTGATGGAACAGAAGCAGCCCGCCAACCTGGAAGCCTGGGAGCAGCAGTTGGACGAAATCCGCGCCCAGGTCCGCATCCCCAAGGGCTATACGCCGGCCCAGCTGGCGCAGTTCGCAGCCACGCCCAGCGGCCGCGAGCAGATGGTCGCCAATCGGACCCGGTTCGCCAGCTTTCGCATGCTGCTGGCCGGCGCCGTGCGCGAGCTGGCGGAGATCGACCGCGTGCTCGACAAGGCGCTCCGCAAGGGCCGCTGGGGGATCCGCGCATGAGCCACCTTTCCCACCACCAGGAACCGCCGGCCGACAGCTTGCGAGGTCTCCTGCCAGACCTGGCGGAACGGACCGCGGCGCAGCTGCTGGACCTGCACCGTTATCCGACCCCCGAGCGTGCCGAGCGCCTGGCGATCGAGCTTGAGGGTATCCGCACGCTGGCGCTCAAGCTGCGCCACGCGCTGATCCAGGAGGCCCGGGCCGATGGATGAACTGCCGCAAGAGCGGCCGTTCCTGCTGGTGTGGAGGTCGGCGGTGCTCAATTCAACGCTGACCGCCACCCAGAAGCTGTGCCTGCTGGTGCTGGCGGAATGGGCCGATAACGACGGGACGAACTGCTGGCCAGCCATGGCGAGCATCGCCGCGAAGGCGTCGGTCAATGAGAAGACGGTCCGCCGAGCGATGGATGAGGTCGCCCCTCTGGGGTGGTTTGACCGCTCCCATCGGCGCACCAAGAAGGGCTGGAAGCAGTTCGAATACACCCTGCGGCTACCACCTGCAGCGGACACAGAGTCCTGTAGAAAGTTGGATGCACCGGGCACAGTGTCCGCCATTGGCGACCCATCTACCGGACATTCTGTCCATATGCACCGGACACTGTGTCCAGATGCACCGGGCACAGTGTCCGATGACCTAGCCCTTGACCTAGCCAAAGACCTAGCCAAGGGAAAAGCTACTCTTCTGCCAGCGAAGGTCAGCAAGCCGAAGAGCAGCAAGCTCACCCTGAATCAGTGGCTGGAGTCAGTCGACGAGGAGACGGTCACCAAGGACGTCAACAGGGTCATGGAGTACGTCAAGGTGATCGGGCTGCCTGAGGCTTTCGAGGAGCTGGCCTGGGAAGCATTCCGGGAAAGGTACACGACCAACCCGAGCTATTCGTCGAAGCGCTATGCGAGCTGGCCCCAGGTGTACCGCAACGCCATCGAGGGGAACTGGCTGAAGCTCTGGTTCATTGACAACGCCGGCGAGTACCAGCTCAGCACCCAAGGCAAGCAGGCCGACCGGCAGTACGAGACCGGCATCGTGGCGAAGCAGGCCGATCCCTACCGCCTGCCGAGGCTGCAACTGTGACGGGGGGGGATCGCTGCAACCTGCCGGCCGCTGAGCGGACACCGCGCCCCGAACTCACGCGCGAGAAATTTTCCGTTTTCAGCAAATTCAGCAGCAAATGGCGCGCGCGCCTTACTGCCATCAACGTTTCGGCCATTTGAATTCGATTCCCAACGGGGGGATTTCAGCAAATGGCGAAGGCCTGGGCGGACACCGTGCCCTGCCCCTTTTCGTCCTCATCCACAATTCAAAAGACGACCCTGCCATGACTACCCATGACTCAACCCTCGCCACGCTCGCGGCGTTCATCGAGGGCGATCGCTGGCTCAGCGCCGACAGCTGCGCAGTGTTCCTCGGCCTGGCGACGGCGCAGGGGAAGCCGAACCGCCGCGGCTTCCTGGAGCGCGTGGCCTGCCGGCCGAGCTTTCCGCAGCCGCTCGTGATCGGCAACGAGAAGAAGTGGAAGAAGTCGGAGGTCGACCGCTGGGCCGATGACGAGCGCAGGATACAGGCGCGATGATCGATCCCCTGCCCTCTCAGGACCCGGCCATTGAGCGTGCTAAACGAACAGAGCTGGTCCTTCTCCGTGCAGCTCAGGATGCGAAATACTGGATCAGTGCCGATCTCAGGATAGGGATTGATGATGCTGCAACCTTGGTCGGCATGACGCCGGCTAGCTTCAAGAACCGCTTGTCGCACACGTCCGATCTGATGATCTACACACTCGGCGGCCGTGGCCACAAGAGGTCCGTGCGCCTCTTCGACTTGGCCGTATGGCTGGAGTCACAGGCTAGGGCGGCCTGAGAGTCACTGCACTTTCCCACATCCTTCCACATCCTTCGCCATCGTCTTTGATCGGCGCTCCGGTCATCCTGTGGGCATGAGTTCTGGCCCATCCGATCCGACTGGCAACCTGCTGGAAAAGCGAATGCGCTATGCGCGTTCCCTCGACCCAATGGAACGGGCTGATGCCATTCGCCAGCTCCATTACGACGCGTTCGACCGATGCGTCGCGACGCTGCCCGCTGAGAAAGCCGCGCTAGTCGACCTGCTCGGCAGCGGCTGCGACAACGACGGAAACTGGCAGCTTCGCGACGTCGCCGGCTCGTTAGTGGCGCTGGTCCGGGATCCGGCAGCTCCTCCGAGAGCAGTGAGTGAGGAGCCCGAACCCACCTCTGAGCCCCAGCCCGCCCGCGCCAAGCTGAATTTGCGAGAGCACGACAAGAAGCTGCTCAGGGCCGTCGGCCGCAGGATGAACTCGCTGCACGAGCTCACCACGAAGGGCATGGCCGATCTGGCGGAGCTCATCACCGTACTGGCCAAGCGCATCAAGGAACTTGAGACCAAGAGCGCGATCGATTCCGAAGCGATCAGCACCACGGAGCAGATCTCTGAGAGGGTCGACGCGATCGAACAGCGCGGATTCCGGTTCGTCGGCAAGTACCAGGCGCCCGCAACCTATGGCGTGGGCGACGTCGTCAGCTACAAGGGCGCCCTCTGGAATTGCGTTGCTGCAGCCAAGGTCGGTGATCGACCGAATACCGCCAGCCACAAATGGGCGCTGATGATTTCGGGGATCCAGGAGTGAACAGGTCGCAGTCGCCGGATAGCGAGGGTCCGATGACGGACGAGGAGATGGACCAGGTCATGGCGGAAGTCGGGGCCGAGGAGCAAGGAAGTCGGAGCATCACCGCAGGAACCGAGCTCGGGCGCCGATCCCAGCAAGCAAGGGAGTTTTCCCGCGCAAGGCTGTCTGGCCGATAGCCAAAAGCAACGCGGCGACGCGATGCACTCGCTACCTAGGAAGAAAGCACAGATGAACAACAACATGTCGCAGCATCTCGAAGCGCTGGAGCGGACGCGGGAGCACCACGTTAGCCGCCGGCAGAAGATGCTCGAGTACGCGCAGAGCCAGAGCCGCAGCCTCGATGACCGCGAGTCGTCGGAGTTCGATGAGCTCACCCACACCATCACCCGGTTGGATGGCGATATCGCACGCACCAAGTCCACCCTGCGGGACATGGCGACTGCTCGTCCGGTGAACCCGGGACCGACCCTCGATTTGCCGGTCTCCCCCGATGGTTGGATGAGGTCGTTCGCCACCCCACGCGATACGCAGAGCAACGCCGACGGCATCGGTTTCGCGCGCGTTGCACGATGCCTGGCTGTCGGATTCCTCAAGCACCAGGATCCGGTGCAGATCGCTCGTTCGATGTACCCGAGCGATGACCGCGTCAGCAGAGAAGTCACGAAGGCTGCGGTGCCGGCGGCCAACACGCTCAGTCCCACGTGGGCGGGTAACACGATCATCGAGGGAGGCGGCTCGTTTGCCGACTTCGTCGACTACATGACCCCGCGCACCGTGTTCGGCCAGATCTCGTCCCGTTTCCGCCGCCTTCCATTCGATGCGCCGGTCCTGGTCCAGGGATCGGGCGGTACCGCTCAGTGGGTGAAGGAAGGCGAAGCCAAGCCGCTGACCCAGTGGACCTACACCCGCACCAAGCTGACCCCGCTGAAGGTCGCCGCGATCGCGGTGGCGACGCAGGAGATGCTGATGCGCACGTCGGTCGCAGGAGACGAGTTCCTGCGCGATGAGCTGGCCCGCGCAGTCGGTCGCCGCTTCGATGCCACGCTCGTCAGCTCCGACGCTGCGGTCAGCGACGAGTCCCCGGCCGGCCTGCTGTTCGGTACGGACCCGATCGTGCTCACCGGCAGCGGCAACGTGCAGGGCGTTCGCTGCGACATCGCCCAGTTCCTGAAGGCCCTGATCGGCGACTCGCTGACGGTACAGGGAGCCTTCTGGATCATGCCGGAGACCGTTGCGGTCGACTTGTCGCTGGCCACCAACGAGAGCGGCGCGCCGGCGTTCCCGGGCGTCACCCCAACCGGCGGCACGCTGGCCGGGCTGCCGGTGTTCACCTCGCAGTACGTGCCGACCGACACTAGCGGTTCGGTGGTTGCACTCGTGAAGGGCGACGAGGTCTTCCTCGGCGACGAGGGCGGCATCCAAGTAGCTGTGTCCACGGAGGCCACGCTCCAGATGGACACGGAGCCTACGCAGAACAGCATCACCCCGACCGCGACGCAAGGCGTCTCGATGTTCCAGACCAACTCGGTGGCTATCCGTGTCGAGCGGTTTGTGAACTGGCAGAAACGCCGGCCGGGCGCGGTGGTGTGGGGCTACGTCAACTGGGACGTCTGCGCCGAGTGATCCACCAAGGAGGGGCGACCATTCGCCCCTCCGCTTTCTTCGGAGTCGAGTATGTCCGAGCAGCGCATCCCCATCGAAGAGTTCAATGCCAACCTGCGCAGCCTGGGTCGCGGCCTGGCCGACGCCCAGGTCATGGGCAAAAGCTGGGTAGGCGAGGAATACGGCCTGGAGCTCGCATGGCCTGACGGATTCTGGGCATGGGTGAGCTTCGGCGCTGCGGCTTCTGCGCTGGTTGAGCGCGTACTCCACAGCAAGGCGAGACTGCACTGATGGCCAGGCTCAAGGCCCTTGGCTCCAGACTCGGCACCCTGCCGGCGTCGTTGCCCAGCACCAGCAGCATCGCCCCGAACTACGGACAGGGCCGAGGCGGCAGGCCATGGCGCAGGCTGCGTGACTCGATCCTCCAGCGCGACCAGCACCTGTGCCAGCCCTGCAAGGCGCAGGGCCGCTACACCGAGGCGACGCAGGTGGACCACATCGTTCCCCAGGCCGAGGGCGGCACTGACGACAGGGTGAACCTGCAGGCCATCTGCGACGACTGCCACAAGCGGAAGACCGAGGCAGAAGCTCTGCGGGCCAGAGGTTTGACGCCTCGCGTCGCCATCGGTGAGGACGGCTGGCCCCTCAGGTGGGGGGGGATTGAAAAAATCCACCGATGACCGAGCGGACACCGCGCCCCGAACTCACCGAGAGGTTTTTTCTGGGCCAGGAATTTTTGGACAGAAATCGGATTTTTGCGCAAAAACTCGATTTCGCGATCCGGGGATGATCCTGGCGCGATATAGCTGAAAAACCAGCGTTAGGAGGCTGAAATGGCAAGGCAAATTCTCCCCGTCGTGGGCGCGGTGATCGGTGCCTATGTAACAGGCGGCAGTCCGCAGGGCGCCCAGTGGGGTTGGGTGATCGGCCCCGCGATCGGTGACGCTGTCCACTTCACCGCAACCACCATCGAGGATCCCGAGAATGAGCCTGATCATCGTCAACGCGACGCCTAGTCGAATCGACATCGCGGTTGATACAGGGTCAACGGCGGGCATCAGCATCTCGAAGATGGTCTACGTGACCGAGCCGAACCTACTGTTCGCCGCGCGTGGCGACAGGTTCTTCCTCGGCCACATCCACCACAATTTCTTCTACTCCCCCGAGAACGTCTCATTCGACGAGGCGCTCGAGTTTATTCCGGAGATTGGGCGGGCGCAGCTGCAACACATGCGGGATATGGGCGCCGCCGAAGGCTTGGAGGTGGTGATGGCTGGCTTTTCCTCCCGTGAGCGCGAGATGGCCGCCTATCGCTTCCGGATGCTGCCTGGCGAGGCTGAAGTCCAGCAGCAGCGCATGTGGAACGATTTCGCCTTCTGGGCCTCTCCGTGGCAGCCGCATATGGGCGAGTGCCCTGGCTGGAAAGACGAGGCGAGCCTGAAGGCAATGGCCGCAGCTATGGCGGCCGAACTTCAGCGCGTCGGTGCCCCGGGGGGCGGCCGGCTAAAGGTGGCGTCCATCACGGCGGATGGCTGCCGCTTCCGGGATGCGGGAGAAATCGCCTAGCCGCGCGGAACCTTGAGGCCCGAGCCTTCGGGCTTGGCGCTGTCGGCCTTCGAGAGCATGATCCCGGCAGATACCAATGCGGGGGTCAGAACGGTGGCCTATACCGATGAGCAGCTCCTCACCCTGGTTACCACCCTGGCGGCGCGCATCGACGGCCTCACCTGGGTGACTGGCGCTCTGCTCCAGTCGCACCCCAGCCCCGCGGCGGTGCTGGCCGCATGGCGCAGCCGGCAGGCTGACGCCGCGGACGGCGGTTTCGAGATCGAGGCTCCGGAGTACCGGGAGAAGTTCCTGCGAGAGCTGCAGCTATGGACTGCTACGCTAGAGGCCGAAGTCAATCGGCGGAAGTAGTCATGGACCGAGCCACGGCCATCGCCCTGATCGATCAGCTCTGCCGGGATCTGCCGGCGGGAGACTCGCCCGCGGCGGACGACTTCAATTACGGCTGGTTTCGTGGGCGAGTCAGGTCAATCGCCGTGAGGTGTCCGGCCGCCGATGCTGTCTTGATCTGGCAGCAGGCGCTCTGGCAGCTGGATGTCGCTGGGCTTCTCCCGGAGGGCGTCTCTCCTACCCATTGGGCTTGAGAGGTGGCGTCTCCGGTTCGGCCCTTCACGTCGGCTCCATGCCCGCGCGCTGAGGATTGCCGTTGCCCGGGTGGGCGATCTCACACTGGCAGTTCGGCCCACAGGAATCTTGGAGGCAGCCCATGCGGAACCTGCTCTTGACTACAGCCGCTGCTCTTCTGGCGGCGTGCGCAACAACGCCAACGGTCAACACCGACCACGATCCAGCGGTGGACTTCAGCAAATATCGCACCTACACCTGGGCGATGAAGCCGCAGACCGCTTCGCCATTGGTCCAGCAGCGCATCGTAAGTGGGATTGATGCGCGCCTGGCGGCGAAAGGGTGGACACAGGCACCGAACGGCCAAGTCACCCTTGCTGCTCATGTCATAACCGACAAGCGGCAAACGCTTGACACCATGTATACCGGCACGGGGATGGATGGCTGGGGCTGGCGCCGTGGGTGGGGCGCGAACTTCGGGATGACCTCATCGAGAACTACTGTTCGGACCTATGAGGTTGGGACTCTGGTGGTCGACATGTTCGACACCGCTAGTCAGCAAGGCATTTGGCGTGGCACAGCTTCGGCCACGGTTCCCAGCACACCGGAACGCGTCAACCAGGCAATCGAGTCGGGCTTGGACAAGATGTTCCTGAACTTCCCCCCGCAGAGGTAGCGGCTCCACTGACAGGCCTCGCCCCGCATCTCGAGAGCAGCCATCCAGGGACGAGGTCGTTTGGCAGTACGCGCTGTGGCACCTGGCCCGAGCAGGATTACTGCCTGAGGGGATCGCGCCGGTCTACCACGAGTAGGCCCCGCCGCTCAAAGGCTGCACCATCTGGACGGTGTGCAAGCTCTCTCAGGATTGACGCCCGCCTCAGGCCGGACCGCGAACCCTGCCAGCAGAGACCCGGCGGCGAGCACCACCAGCGCACACTGAATTGCGATTGCAACGGTCTGAGCCTGCGCTGTTCGTAGCATCAGCTTCGACACGTCTCGGCCAGCCTTCATCGTGCGGCGCGTGATGGCGCTGAACGGCCAGAGCGACCGATTGACTAGGCCGTCGGTGAAGGAATCGAAATCGACTTTTTCGCCCGGCTCCAGCTTGGCCATCTGATCCAAGATCTCAGCGGAAACCGTGACCCTCAGCGCGAGATACCGCGCCGTCGCATGCGCCAAGAAGGATGCGATCATCACAGCGCCCGCAACGTTGAACCAGCAAAGCCCAACTTGGGCTATCACTCTATCCGCCTTCCCAACCAGCAACGCAAATCCAGCACCCGTACCTGCTGCGACCCAGCCGCTGTAGGCGATTTGCTGCGTGGAAACGACCCTCGCCATCAGCTCTGCGACGGTCTCGGCGAATCGATCCGACATCGGAACCCCCGGTGTAATTCCTGTGTAATCGTGCCGGAAAAACTTGGGTATTTGAGGAAACCGGAGGAAACACGGCCACCTCTGAAATGCACGCAAAACAGCTTGTTTTGAGGCTTTTAGATGGTGGCCGGGGAGGGAATCGAACCCCCGACACGGGGATTTTCAATCCCCTGCTCTACCAACTGAGCTACCCGGCCATCCGTCGCAAGCAGTGCTGCGTTGCGAGGACGCGCATCATAACGACCGCTCACGTTTTGGGCAAGCCTTGCCAATCACGCATCTATCCACGTGCCGAGCCGCCCACGCGATCCTCGCAAGGCTTCACGCCGCCTGACTGCGCCCCTGCCTAGCCTCCCTCGCGTTACCCGCACGGATGAACGCCATGTCCCGACCTCCCACCCTGCTCGCCACCCTGCTTTCCGCCCTGGGCGCCATCGTCTTCGCCACCCCCATCGTGGCCGCGGCCAAGGAAACCCCGGTCACCTCGGTGCCACGGCTGGACCTGTCGCGCTATGCCGGCAGCTGGCACGAGATCGCGCACCTGCCGGTGTCGTTCCAGAAGAAGTGCCAGGGCGATATCACCGCGCACTACACCCTGCGCGACGACGGCCTGGTCGGCGTGCGCAACCGCTGCCGCGTGGCCGATGGTGGGTTTGCCGAGGCCGAAGGCGTGGCGCGCCCCGTGGAGGGGCACCCCGGCCGGTTGCAGGTGCGCTTTGCGCCGGAATGGTTGTCGTGGCTGCCGCTGGTGTGGGCCGACTACTGGGTGATCGCGCTGGACCCCGACTACCAATGGGCGGTGGTGGGTGAGCCAAGCCGGCGCTACCTGTGGATTCTGTCGCGCAGCCCTTCGATGCCACGCATGCAGTTCGAGCAGCTCAAGGCCAAGGCCGCCGCAATGGGTTACGACCTGGAACCGCTGATCCTGGCCACCCCGCTGGAGTGACGGTTCGCGCGTGGACCTGGCCATACGGCGTAGTATGCTTTGGGCTGGTACCGACGATCGAGGTGGGGCATGCAAGGACGACTGCGAATCGGCGCGTGGCGCTGGGCCGGCCTGGCATTGGTGGCTGGCACGCTGTTGCTGCTGGCCGCGTGCAGCAGCAACGTGCGGCGGGTTTCCGAGCCGGCGGTGAGCATCCAGCAGTTGACCGTACGCGCCGATGGCAGCTGGTCGCTGGAACTGCGCCTGCAGAACTACAGCAGCATCCCCATGCAGTTTGAACAAGTGGCGCTGGACGTCAGCGTCGGCGGTCAGGCTGCCGGGCACCTGCAGCAGGCGGTGAACTATTCGATCGGCCCGGAAACAGCCGATGTGGTCACAGTGACCATGCAGCCTGCTTCGGCGGCCAGGATCGTGCTGGCCGACGTGCTGGCCCGCAGTGGCGCCCTGCCCTATGAGTTGAAAGGCACGGTCACCGCCACGCCCGAAGAGAAGAAGTCGCGCACGTTCGAGGTCAGCGGCCGCAGCACGCTGAACCCCGCGCCTGGCCTGCCCGGCGTATTGCGCTGAGCGGCTGGCCGCCGCACCGCTTCTGTCCGCCCCACTTCCACGAATTCCACGCAGGTTCTCCATGAGCAGCTATAGCGCCCCCCTGGCCGATATCCGTTTCGCCCTGCACGACGTGCTCGGCGCGCCAGCACTGTTCCAGCGCCTCGGCCTGACCGAGGCCACGCCAGACATCATCGATGCAGTGCTGGACGAGGCCGCCCGCTTTGCCGGCACCGTGCTGGCTCCGTTGAACAGCGTTGGCGACGAGATTGGCGCGGTGTTCGACAAGAGCACCGCGGCAGTGACCACGCCGCCGGGCTTCAAGCAGGCCTACGAACAGTTTGTTGCCGGCGGCTGGAACGGGCTCACCGCTGCGGCCGAATTCGGCGGCCAGGGCCTGCCGCACACGCTGGGCGTGCCGCTCAATGAAATGGTCAACGCGGCCAACCTGGCCTGGGGCAATTTCCCGCTGTTGTCGCACGGTGCGATGGAAGCGCTCAAGCAACATGGCGAGGCCTGGCAGCAGGAGGTGTTCCTCAAGCCGCTGGTGGACGGTCGCTGGACCGGCACCATGTGCCTGACCGAGCCGCATTGCGGCACCGACCTGGGCCTGCTGAAAACCCGCGCCGAACCCAATGACGATGGCAGCTACGCCATCACCGGCACCAAGATCTTCATCACCGCCGGCGAGCACGACCTTACCGACAACATCGTCCACCTGGTGCTGGCCAAGCTCCCCGATGCGCCGCCGGGAGCCAAGGGCATCTCGTTGTTCGTGACGCCGAAGTTCAAGGTCGCGCGCGACGGCACGGTGGGTGAGCGCAATGCGCTGGCCTGCGGGTCGATCGAGCACAAGATGGGCATCAAGGCATCCGTGACCTGCGTGATGAACTTCGACGGCGCGCAGGGCTATCTCGTCGGCCAGCCGCACAAGGGCTTGCAGGCGATGTTTACGATGATGAACACCGCGCGCCTGGGCGTGGGCCTGCAAGGCATCGGCCTGTCCGAACGCGCTTATCAGAACGCGCTGCGCTACTCGCGCGAGCGCCTGCAGTCGCGATCGCTGGCCGGAGCCAGGTTTCCCGACAAGCCCGCCGACCCGATCATCGTGCAGCCGGACGTGCGCCGCATGTTGCTGACGGTGAAGTCGCTGACCGAAGGCAGCCGTCTGCTCGCGCTGCACGCGGCGACCTTGATCGACGTGGCTCACCACGCCAGCGACCCGGCCGAGCGCGAGCGCGCCGACACGCTGGTGAGCTTCCTCACCCCCATCTCCAAGGCGTGCCAGACCGAATGGGGCGTGGAGAACACCTATCACGCCCTGCAGTGCTTCGGCGGCCATGGCTACATCCACGAGCACGGCATGGAGCAGCTGGCTCGCGACGCGCGCATCACCACCTTGTACGAAGGCACCACCGGCATCCAGGCGCTGGACCTGATGGGCCGCAAGACCGCGTCCAGCCAGGCCGCGGGACTGAAGCTGTTCCTGGCCGAGATCGAGGCGTTTGCCCGCGAGCACGAGGGCGACGCGGAACTGGCTGAGTTCATCAAGCCGCTGCGCGACAAGGCCAGCGAGTGGGCAATGCTGACCCGTGAGGTACTCGAGCGCGCGGCGCGCGACCCGGAAGAGATCGGCGCGGCCAGCTACGACTATCTGTTCTACTCCGGCTACGTGGTGCTCGCCTACTGGTGGGCGCGCAGCGTGGCCGCCGCCCGCGGCAAGGGCGAGGCCTGGGCCACGGCCAAGCGCGAGACCGCCCGCTTCTATTACGCACGCATCCTGCCGCGCACCCTGGCCCATGCGGCGCAGATCCGCAGCGGTGCCCAGTCGCTGATGGCGCTGGACGAGGCGCTGTTCGGCTGAGGACAGCGCCGCCTTCGTCGCGGATACACAATTTGTCAACAATCGGGTATAAGCTGTTTTCCCGATGGAGACAGACACTTACGCACGTGATCTGATCGACACCGGAGCCGAACCGGCCCCGGTCGCCGCAGCATCTGTCGGCATTTTCCCGCGCACCGTGCCGCGCCTGCTGTCGCTGGACGCGCACGGCCGCGTGCTGGACTGGATCAACTGGCAAGACGCCGCCTGCCTGTACGCACGCGATGCGGTGTCGTGGACGCTGGGCGAGCCCTGCCTGCAGATTCACGGCGGCACCTGCCGGCTGACTGGCGAGCGCAGTGTCATCGACCTGCACCCGATCATCGCCGCCCGCGGCCATGCGCGCTCGCGGGCGCTGGATCCCACCCCTACCCTCACCAATACCGCACTGTTCGCGCGTGACGCGCAACTGTGCCTGTATTGCGGCCAGCAGTTCAGTCGCCCGCACCTGACCCGCGATCACGTGATGCCGATTTCCAAGGGCGGGCGCGATACCTGGGAGAACGTGGTCACCGCGTGCTTCCATTGCAACTCGCGCAAGAGCAATCGCACACCACAGCAGGCCGGCATGCCGCTGCTCGCGGTGCCATACCGGCCAAGCTGGATCGAGCACATGATCCTGTCCAACCGCAATATCCTGGCCGACCAGATGGCCTTCCTGCGCAATCAGCTGCCTAAGCGTTCCAAGCTGCTCAGCTGAACTTGCAGGGCGGCCATGGGGCGACCTTGCGGTCGCCGCCATCCGTCGTCTCACGCTACCACTGGATGCCCGCACCCATGCCGACACCGAAACTGCCATCGGTATTGGCGCTGGCCTGTGCCTTGTAGAGATAGCGGCCGCTCTCGGCAACACCCGACAAACCGACGGCCAGCGCAGCCTCGCCCTGAAAGCTGCCGACCGCGGCGGCGAGCACGCTTCGGCCCGGTTGATAGGCCTGCGGCAGGCTCGCCATGGCGATGGCCGCGGCGACACCACTGCGCGCTTCGCGCCGGGCCACCCAGGTATCCTGCTTGATCTGGCGAATGCGGCCATCGGTGTAGGCCCTGGCCTTGTCGAGCGTCTGCCCCATGCCGGACTGCAGCTGGTCGACATTCACCGCGTCGGTGTTGGCCACGCCAGCGCGCACGTTGCGCACGGTGGTGGTGGTCCTGCCGCCGGGTCCGCCGAGGCTGAGGCTGGTGTAGTCGCTGGCCTGGCCGCCGGCCTGACGGTCATAGCGGACGCTGCCTTCCTGCGATTGCTTGAGTTGGCTGACGTTGACCGCGTCGGTGTCATCCATGCCGGCGGCCACATTGGTGATGGTGCGCTCCTGGCCGGCGCTGCCGACCGATACGCTGTTGGCCCTGGATGCGACCGAGCTTGCGCCCAGTGCGACGCTGTTGTCTGCGCTGGCTTGTGCGCCATTGCCGATCGCCACGCTGGCTGCACCCGCAGCGCTGGCTCGCGGCCCGACAGCCACTGCCTCCGCCCCGGCCGCACTGGCCGCTTCCGCGGCGGACTTGACGCTCAAGTACTTCACTCCGCCAGCGCTGGCCAGTTCCTTGATCGCCGCATTGTTGCTGCTCACCCGGGTGTCGATATTGGCAATGGCATCGCCGGTGCTGTTCACGGTAATACCGCCGACCGCATAGGTGGGCGTCCCGCCACTGCTGTCCGTCGCACCGCTCACCCGAGCCGGGCTGCGATCACTTGCCGTATTGGCAAAGGTGACCTGGGTGCCGTCAGTATTCAACGCCACAGTCATATCGCGACCATCTGCCTTCTGCTGCGCCAGTCCGGGGGCAGCGCCATTGATCTGGCTGTCGAGCTGGGCCAGGCGCGCGTTGGTCTGGTTCATCCGCGCATCCAGGCCACCCAGCGCATCGCCGACCGTGCTGTAGCTGTTACCGGCCACGTTGTAAGTCGGTGCGTTGAATGAGCCGTCCGGGTTCAGGCCCGCACCGCCGCCCAGCGCTTGGGTGGACTGGCGCAGCTGGCCGACATTGACTGCGTCGGTGTTGCCCCTGCCCGCGGCCATGTTGACGATGCGGCGCGTGTTGGTCGCACTGCTCAACCGGGTTCTGGATACACCATCGTTGGCAAAGGCCTGGTAGCTGTTGCGCCTTGCACTGCCGACCGAGACGGTGTTGTCCTCGTCGGCTACCGAACCGGCCCCCAGGGCGACCGCGTCCTTGGCGATGGTGCGGGCCAGCGTGCCGAGGGCAACGCCGTTGGCCGCACTGGTGCCACTATCCGAGCCGATCGCGATGCCACCAATGCCGCTGGCAATGGCTTCATCCGTGGGCGCGGTGCTGCCGGTCGCATCGCCACGGCCGTTGGCCTTGAGGTAGGCGTTGTTCTGAGCCATGGCCTTGACGCGACTGCGCGATGCCGAGTCCACGCCGCTGCCTGCGGTTGAGACCACGGCCGAGATCGAGGTCGTCTGCATGGCGGACATCCGCGGCGTGGGCCGGACCGGAGCACCGACCAGCGAAGCCGAAGCCGGTGCCCGCGAATCCACTGTGGCGTTCGAGATATCGCGCAGCTGGCCGACGTTGACCGCATCGGTATCCTGCACGCCATTGGCCACGTTGCTGATGCGGGTGCCCTTGGGTAGCGGTGCGTCGCGTTCGCCGATGCCGTCGCCGTTGGTATCGGCGAAGTAGCGGCTGTTGCCCGTACCGGGGTCCAGTTCGACACGCGGTGTGCCCGCTTCAACGGAACCTGGGACATAACTGATACCACCGCCGACCCGAGCGGCGATGTTGGAGATTGCATCGCCTACATTGGTCACGGTCTTGCCGTTGACGTTATAGGTCGGTCCGGTAATCGTGCCATCGGCGTTGATCCTGGCGCCACCACCCAGGCTGTCCACCGCGCCACGTAGCTGGGACAGGTTGACGGCATCAGTGTCGGCCGTACCCGCACTCATGTTGATGATCTGCCGCTTCAACTTGTCTGAACCCAGCGACACGGCATTACCGCGATCCGCCACGGATTGGGCTCCCAGCGCCACGGCGCCCCATGTCTGCGCCGCCGCCTGTTCACCCAGCGCCACCGCGAGAGTGCCCTTTGCCTTGGCGGCCGAACCGAGCGCTATCGACCAGGACCCACTGGTCACGGACACCGGGCCAATGGCAATCGAATCGTATCCCGTAGCTTTCGCCCCCATGCCGATCGCGATTGCGTTTCTGCCATCAGAAGTGGCCTGGCCGCCGAGTGCTATGGAGTCGTCCTTCAGCGCCCATGCGCCGCGCTTTGCATTGGCGCCGATCGCAATGGAGCCTGCGCCCTCCGCTTTGGTCGAATTGGCGGCCGATAGTGCGGCTTTACCATCGCCCGCAGAAGAGCCGATGGACACCGCGCCCAATCCTGCGGCGCTGCTGCCAAAGCCCACCGCAGCCGAACCTATGCCCTGGGCAGAGGCGGCCGTCCCCAATGCGGTGGAACGCGCAGCACCTGCGCTGGCGTCCTGACCCAACGCGAGGGAGGACTCCCCTGCCGCCTGTGCCGCACGACCAAACGCAGACGCGCCTTTGGCCGTCGCCTTGGCAACGTCACCCACGGCACTCGACCATTCCGCACTCGCCACGGTTGCCGGACCCACCGCAACGGCGCTGGGACCCGACGCTGCGGCATCGCGGCCAACGGCAATCGCAGCGGTTGACTGCGCAGTCGCTTGTCCGCCCAGGGCGATGGCATCATCGTTGAACGCGCGCGCGCCGCGCACTGAGTTGGCGCCGATGGCAATGGAGCCGGCACCGTTGGCTGTCGTGGAATCGGCAGCTGTCAGGGGCGTGGTGCCGTCGCCGGCGGCGGAACCGATGGACACCGCACCGCGCCCCGCGGCCTGGCTGCCAAAGCCCGTCGCGGTCGAACCTATGCCCTGGGCAGAGGCGGCCGTCCCCAATGCGGTGGAACGCGCAGCACCTGCGTTGGCGTCCTGACCCAACGCGAGGGAGGACTCCCCTGCCGCCTGTGCCGCACGACCAAACGCAGACGCGCCTTTGGCCGTCGCCTTGGCAACGTCACCCACGGCACTCGACCATTCCGCACTCGCCAC